>CENJ01067747.1_pt1 | contig 10149 bp, 23 predicted proteins | sample 356161 | NCBI WGS metagenome assembly CENJ01 (sample SAMEA2619531, study PRJEB7988) | marine metagenome | biome: marine biome (ENVO:00000447); feature: surface water layer (ENVO:00002042); material: "saline water (ENVO:00002010), including plankton (ENVO:xxxxxxxx)" | depth 5 m | reverse complement strand
TTTTCCTTAGTATCCAAAGGTTGCGTCTGCTACCTGCATACCGCCGCCGGGTCTACCCATAGGGTCATAGTCAAATATACTAAACCGTGGTCTTGACATTATACCATACCTAAGAGCGTCATACAAGTGGTCTTCACTCTTTGTGTCAATGTCTTCTGGGTTTTTCTTGTCCAACGGTATGGAGGGAAGTTGGGACGTGAGGTTTGTGCAAGTATTAAAGAAAACAAGTCTAGGCTCCTCTGTAAATTCATCTATCTGTAGTCTGCGGTGTATTTCGTTCTTACCAGCCACACGACTGCCTCTGCTTCTGTCTGAAGGTCGCCAGCGACACCCACGACTAATCATTTGCTCCGCAAGAGAAGGACCAGTATCACCACGCTTATGCCAAAGAGAACTGTCCAGAACACCGTACTTAATATTACCATCTTCCGCTTCCAAATCCAAAATCATATCTGCCAAGTCTGTGGCAAGGACTTTAGAAACGTAGAGTTCTCTATATACCACAAGTTGCTCAGAAGGCGCAACGGCAAACCAAACAACACCACTATAACTGCCGTACCCATAGTCGCAAGCACGAAACTTAACCCAGTTATTAGGGATACGATAAGGCTCAACAACATGAACCCGCCTATCAAACTCAGTAAAGGCAGCACCTTCTTTGATGTCCCAATCACCTTCAAGAAGCTGCCTACGCTGCTGCTCTGGAAGCGATAGAAGCATGGCTTCATAGTCACCTGCATTCGCAAGGTATGGATTATCAGAAAGTCTTGCGGGTATAAATCTTCTTTTGAATAAAGGCTTTCCTGCCTTGCTATGTCCTGCTGGATACCGTAGGACTTCGGTTGTTTCAATATCGGTTGCATCAAAGGCTCTGTCGTATGGCGAAGGGTCAATGAACATTTTCTTGACCCAATGATGACCTCTTCCGCCGGGGTTAGTCGTAGCCCTCATAAATATTGGCAAATCAGGTGCAGTAGACCGTAGACGAGAGCGCATATAATTCCATGCGTATGGTGTGGCCCATTGTGTTAACTCGTCAAAGCCTATCCAGCTAAAAGCTAGACCCTGATAGCGCAATACATCTTCATCTCTGTCGAGATAAGACATCCACAATCTTGCACCAGATGGCGCAGTCCACTGCATCTTTCTTTCTGACCACTTAATACCGGGCCAGATTTTTGGGTACAACTCCTGCGACTTAAATATAAGTTCCCGCAACTCCTCTGTAGTGTGTCGCAACAGAAGCCCACTAAACTGTGGATGTCCCATGTAACGTAATGGGTCAGCAAGCATAGCGTAGCTTTTACCACCACCTGCTGAACCACCGTACAATACTTCTCGTTCAGCCGCTGCTAGGAACTCTGTCTGTGGTCCTTCGTTTGGCTTGAACAAAACATTAGCGTGTTGTTCTATCTCGCTGCTGTCATATTCAGGTGATACAGTTTCTTGTATCTCAACCTTCGGCTTTTGAGCCTGTTCTTTGGTTACTGATTTCTTCCGCTTTGGCGATTGCCGTTTTCGCATATTCTGCCCACTTGCGGAGGCTTGCAGCTTGATTCTTACGTCTTCGCTCATTATTCAATCGTTTCCTCAACCCTACGTGTGAGATGTATCTGCCAGTCTGTGTACTCAGCCAATTAGCTACTTCACGGTAGCTGTATTGATTTACGTGCTGTCTAGCTTTCTCTAACAAGTCCAATTCAATTTGGATAGGTTGAAGAATGTCGGGGTCTTCATCATCCTGTTTATACCCGAATGGTACAGTACGTGCAATACGTGGGATGGGTATCCATTCGTTTTCTTCTTTGATGTCTGTTGGCTGTGGTAGCTTCCACTTGCCTATGCTTCGTGTCATTTGTTTTTCTTTGAACCGGGGCCAAACCTTGCAGAGCCTTGTCCAGCAGGAGTAGAACTAACTGCAGTCAAAAATGCACCAACACCGGGGATACTGCGCAAACCTAACTTAGCTGCAGCTTTTGCTAGTGTTTGTGGTTTTGCCCCTTTCATAATATCTCTTTGTCTTTTAATTAATTCTTGACGAACTTTTCTGTCTCGTGTACTTAAATGGCTAGGATTGATTTTTGTTAGTCTATCCAACTCCATCTTTGCTGTTGCTGTTTTTGTTGCGTTTGCTCTAGCTAAACCTTTAGCACGTTTTTCTTCTGTAGCTTTCTGTTTTCTTTTTTTACTCTTGCGCATAAATCTGTTATGCGCATCTGCTTCATACGCAGCAAGACCCGCACCTGCGGCTACCGTACCTACTGCAGCAGCACCCAAAGCATTTTTTGCAGTGCGAGATTTGTTTCTACCTTTAGGAGCCATTAGTCATCGTCCTCTACAATAGCTTTCGGCGGCATAAGCATAACACCACCACTTGCTTCTACCTGCATCTTCTCTGTCTTCACCAGACCTACACGGTCAAGCAGTTCTTTTGCTGCAGACATCTTGTCACGAATACCCAATTCAGTAGGGTCGTACAAAGCACCTGTCATTGCAATCGCAGCTTTCGGAGCATTGCGAGCCATGTACATTTGCGTTGCTTCCAAGATTTCTTCTTTAAGACCTTTAACAATCTCCGAAGTGCTAGAAGTATCAGCATAACCTGCCATCTTTTTTGCTTGTACCATATCGCCACCCGCTTCTTCAAACAGGACGTTTAAAAATGCTTGTTGCTTTTCTGTGAGTTCTCTAGCCATTAGTCTACTATTTTCTTGAGAAAGTTTACTACCCTATACGGATCTAAAAATTTAGTTTTTTTCTTTTTTCCAACGTAAGTTTTTGCGCCAGTACCTGCTCTTGTTGGCTTTTTTTCATTGATAAAAATTTTTTCATACTTGTCTGACATTAAAATTCTCCGTTGTGCATTGCGTTAGCCAGCTTAGTAGCCCTGCCTTTTACTTGATTTGCCCATCTGCTGTCCAGCATTTCTTTTGCTGCAGTAGAAAAATCTTCATCATGTATAGCATTCCACATCTTTTTAAATTTGCAAAGTCTAGGTACGCCCATATTAAAAGCCATATCCATAACTATAAGTTGACGTACAGAGTCCAACCTGTCCACGCAAGGGTGCGCACGTATCAGTTCTTCCTCGACAATCTGTACGTCATTCGTTGCTAGATAGACCGCATCAGCTTCGGTGATTCCATACTCATACACATGGTCAATATTAGGAATATCTAGTTCGTCTAGTTCCTGCTTTGTAATGCCACGGTCTTCTAGGTTTCGTCCGATACCAATAGTATCAATTCCAAGAGTGTCTTGGTACACTTGTAGCTTCAAGCCTTCGTGCTTGATTAACTCTTCAATAAAATGTTCTCTACGGTACTTCATGTTTCCATAGCCCCTACGATGCCACATTTATATTGAACAGATGCCCATGAACCATCTTTTGGTATCTCTTCATATACCTGTCTGGTTTTTTCACACTTATTTTCGTTATCGAACCACTGGACTGTTTGGTTAAAACACTGACCCTCTGCGGTACATACAGTCAACACCAATGCCCAAATTATAGTACTCATTCTTTTTTGCCCTTACTTTCTTGCCCCATCCAAATACCAAAGATACCTGTCATAACACCCATGATAACAGAAACAAATGCTGACTGTTGCATTGTAGGGTCTTCTAGGTTCATAAACCATTCTGCACAACGCCATGACATTAATACAGATGCAAGCATTGTCATACGAGCAATAAGGTTATATTCAATTAGCTTTCTTAGCCAACTCATTTTTACTTTTTGCCGAAGAACTTTGTAGCTGAACGTACGCCAAAAGAAGCGGCAACGATAACGCCCAAGGAATATTGATACCACTCAGGCATTGCTTGTAACTGTGCGAATCCATTTGCTACTACCTCTTCCATGCCGGGAATAAATGCCAGTACCAACGGGATGCTAAATAGAATAGTAAGCCACTCATCTTTCCACGAAGATGTGCTACCTTTAGCCATCTCCAAATCCCAATCAATTTCACCAGTAGCTTTCTTCTGCATCACAATAGCTTCAGCTTCAGCTTTGGCTACACGTGTCTTTGCTTGCGCTTTCTTTTCTTCTACCTTTCCTGACATCCATGTGCCAGCAAGTTCAGCAATTGGTCCAATAAGTAAGTTAAGCATTATGCCCCCCGTCTGAACTTTGCGGTTTTCTTTGATATATTTTTAGGCTGCTTGACGAACTGCTTACCAGCACGAGTTCCTTCTCTTTTAGCACGGGTGGTAGCTGCATATTCTTGCGGCGAAAGCGATTTGATAGCAGCGGTTGGTAGATAACGCTCACCTGTTTTGGCGGATGGTTTACCACTCTTAGTTCTCCACTTTTGCTTTGTCCAGTTCTTTAAACTCTGTTGTGATGATTTTAATGCCATGAATAAGTTATACCATTATCTTACAGAATTGTCAAGAGAAAAATTAGAAGACCTACTGCAGCCGCTACGATTGCGCTTATGCTAACAGACATCTTTAAGTTCTCTACAAACTCTTCGTGTTTCTTCATTGCTTCTCGCCTAGCTTGCTCTGCAGCTTCTTTTGCCTCACGTATACGCTTGGCTCTTTCATCTATGATGCTTTGCCATGTGCCGGGGCCAAAGCGAAGGTCTACTAGGGTACGCATCTCTTGTATTTTTTCTTGTGCTAGTCTAGCGTCAATCACTTCTTGTGCAACAGACTCTATTCCAAACTGGTCGCCCAGACTGCTACCAGATTTCTTAGACCTCTGTTGTTGTACTTGCTTCTCACCCTCAAGTAGATTATCTACATACTTTGCGATGTCGCCTATGTCGTTGGCGGTATTGATGGTAGATTTAATACCATCTACGGCACTCTTTACCAGTGCGATACCCGCAAGGGTTTCCGCAATCATCTCTACTCCTTATTGGTTGGTTGGTTAGGATTGGTTTTATGCGGTTATGATTTGTAGCCACCGCCAGCCTTCTTGTAAGCAGACGCAAGCATTTGGGCTTTACGTGCCGACCACTGACCTGCGCCACCGCCTTTAGTGCCAGCTTTGATGCGTTGGAACTGCCGCTTACGCATTGCAGGTTTTGTGTAGTTACCTGCAGCATTTACGGTAGAACCGCCTTTTGACATACGCATCTTTTTCTTTGCAGGTGCTTTTTTTCTAGGTGCCATAATTACTCCTATGCATTCGGGTCAAAGAACTCTTCAGCCGCCACTACAACTGTTAACGTATTTGCATCTGCAGCAGCTACAATTATCTTATCACCTGCGTGAATGTACAAAGGTTTGTCTACAGTGAATATAGATTCAGAGCCTTTACCTGTTACTGCGTGTGTTGTAAATATAGTATGCGTTGTAGTTGTAGCAGCCTCATAGTATTTAAGTGTGTAGTTTTTGTTACTACTACTATTGTTTCCAATAAGCAAATGCTCTACGTGAGATGAAAAGTTTGCAGGTACGACATAGCAATCTGTGTCACTGGTGGTTGACAGTGCAGTTGCGTGTGTCACAAACTTTGAGCCGCTATTTAATACAGGCATTAGTTATTCCAGTCTAATACACGCTTGTGCAACTTCCAGAACCAGTTGCCAATACGGGTAAAGGGCTTGCCCATATAGAGCAAACCCCAACCTAGATATTTGATTGCTTGACGCTTAATCATTTCTTTTTAGCCATCCCGCCACGCATCATTTTCTTTTTCATCATGCCGCCGCCACGCATTTTCTTTTTAGCCATTTTAGCCATTCCGCCGCCAGCCATCTTCTTTGGCATTACAGAACCACCGCCCCGCATTTTCTTTGCCATTTTCTTTTTACCATTCATTGCCATTTCGTAACTTCCTTCTGTCTAATACTAGACTCTGATAAACCCATTCTGGAAACTCTTTATAGTATCCAGACTTTTCTAAACTCAAAGCTGCATCGTCTAGCTTTGACAGTAATTGCACAAATACCATGCAATATTCTAACGTGTCATCAGTGACACCGTCATCCACTAAAAAGTCCAGACCTGCTTCTTCAGCATCGTAGTCTGGATGAAACACCATGAGGTGCATATCTCTACCTGCTATGGACATGGCTTCGTTTACGCCATCACACCATCCATCAAGATACGCCATCTCTGGTAAGTCTTCATTTGCCCATACAACTATATCATAGTCGTGCAATTCAAAGAGGGTTATTTCTTTTATTAAACCTTCCAGCCCTGTATTGATACTGAAGGATACCTTATCATCTAACCACGCTTGTTTTGCATATGGGCAGGGTGGCAGTCCATTGAGTTTATCACTAGGCTTTTCAAGAAACTCATGTGACCACTTACGTATATCACGCTCTACGGGATGCACGGGTTTTCTTCTTCTGAGATTCTATAAATCGTCTATATACAGCCGCAGCAGCCGCTTTCTTAGCGACTCTAGCTCTTTGCTCCATTGCAATAGCTGCTTGAGTTTTGTGTGCATGTGATCTCCCTGATGCCTTTATTTTACGAACAGATGCTTCTGCGTCTTTCACAGTAGCAAACTTTAGACCCTTTATTGTACCCTTTGGATCTTCATCTGTATAGAGGTCACTGTGTTTTTTTGACTTAGTAGGTTGCCCTTTTTTTCTTGGTACTCTAGGAGCCATTAAGCTGTTGCCCTTACTTTACCCGCATTCTTATTTCTTTTGTATGACCTATTATTAGAAGCTGACACTACACGTGTTCTGCCATTCTTGTTCAAAGCATTACCATCTACGTGATGCACATCTTTACCGTCACCTTTACGTACAAGACCTGCTCTTGTAGCACGTCTACGTGCAAGGTTACGATTAGCACGTTTCTTTTTTACTTTAGGCTGCGAATCATACTTCGCTTCCTTTTTATAGTTACGTGACTTACGAGGTTTGTTTCTGCCCTGAACTGCCATTACTTGCCTGTGATTTTTTTGTAGGCTTCCATTCCTTTTGGACCACTGTTTTTTAATGCACGTAAACCAGCATTGTCTGTAACAGAACCACCACCTACATAAAAGTGTTCTTTTTTATTTGCCATACCACCACGCATCATTTTAGTTTTACCTTCAGCTTTAGTTATTTTACGTTTAGCTGCAGCTTCTTTTTTAGGTGCATCTTCTCGTTTTTTAGCAGCACGTAAAAGTTTACCTAGTCCACTGCTTTCAACTTCAGACTCATCCATGCCCTTAGTCATTTTCATAAGCTGTGAATAAGACTTTTCTTTCAGAGGCGTGATACCCATGGCTTTTCCAACTTTAATTAAAATGTCCATTATTTCATTTTCCGTCTATCTACTGTGCTAAGAACAGTGCCGCCCATACGGAAGTCCATAGAACCTACCGCCTTCTTAATTACGCCACCTTTGTTTCTTTTATCTTTATCACGAGCAAAGCGTTTCGCACGTGCCTCTTGCATTTCTTTTTTAAGAGACTCCATGCCCAGTTCTTTCAGCTTACCTTGCTTACCTTCTTTTGCAGCTTTAGCTGCCGCCTTACCTGTGCCACCATAATACTTCATCATAACGGCGCGTTCCTCTGGGCCACCCACAAAAGTTGACGCATTAGGACCAAAGCCTGTGTTCTTACCTGAGTCAAGCACCTTTGGCTTTACAGGTTCTTTTCTAGCAACAGGCTGTCTTTCTCTTGGTGCCTCTGGTGTAACCTTTCGTCCAGTCACAGTCCCTAAGTCTACACGTTTAGTTGGCTTACTTGCTGGTTTCTTTGGACGTGGTTTCGGTACTTCCATATCTGCTTTAGCAGTTTTTGTACCTGCAATGCTATCTGCTTTATCTTTCATAGATGCAACTTGCAATGCTGTTGTAGCTGTCTTAACTTTAGAACCTTGAGACTGGACACGGCTAGAACCGGGTAATGCCTTCCTACCAGAACGTGTGCCTGTTACAGTACGCATAGTCTTTGGAGCATCACCATCAATAACACGATCTGTTCGTGTAGCGTCTGTTCCCGGTTTCTTAACAGCACGTCTGTCCCCACGGCTAGTAACAGCAGTGCTGGCAGGTTTAGGTGGAGCAGCTTTAGGCTGTGTTACAGCAGATGGTGGCTTTGCTTTACTTACCTGTGCAGCCGTAGGATTCTTAATCTGCTTTGCACCACGCATAGCTCTCACAGCGTTGATAGCTTTAGTTGCGCCTCTGGCAACACGAATTATTGCACCACCGGGTAATGCAAATAACAATAACTCTTTAATAACATCTCCGGCAGTATCTCCACCTGCCATTTGTCTTTCTGCGCCTTTACTGCGCCTACGTGGATTTTTAGCCATGATAACTCCTTTAACATTTCCAACGCTTACGTGCTTGCCGTAAACGGCTGTTCGGATCTTTAGCAGCTTTTGGAAACTTCTTCATCTGACCTGCAGACCTAGCACAAAATGATTTACGTCTTTTATCTGCCCTACTTCCGGGTTTTACTTTCCCGGTAACGGCAGTCTTTAATTTACTTCCGGGGTTCTTACGTCTATAAGCCTTTACCCCAGCCTCAGTCATTCCCGCCCCCTTCTCTGTAGGACGAAAATTCTTACGATTGCGCTTCGGCATATTTCTACCAGATTTAGTCACTACGTTTGTAATTCTTCTGCAGGTAGTTCTGACATGTCAAAGCTATATTTGTTACAACTTGCTCGCCAGTCAGCTATTTCGCCAGACTCTACTAGAGACTCATGCCACTCTATCACATACTCTGATGTAGGGCATTCTTGCAGCACTTCACTGTGCGCTTTAACTTGACCGTCTGGTGTGATAATCACAGATAGGTATAGAAACAATGAAATCATTAATCATCTTTCTCTGTCCATCCCTCTGCTCGCATTGCATCTTCTACGTGCTTCAAAGTAAATGAACGCCCGTAATGGGCTTCGACTGCACTACGCACGTAGAATACATCACTGTGCGGTATATGCAGACGGTCTAATGAATTAGTACGGATAGCATCATAGAATGCATCAAGTACATTATCTGTGTATAGTTTTACTGATTTTTTTGCCATTGTCAAGTACTTTCTTTAGTACGGATGTATATAGGCATATAAGTGTACATATATATATGTTTTTATCTATTAGTGTTTTTATAGATATATATTTTACATATAAGTGTTACATTTAAGTGTATTTAACATCTTTATGTATTTAACATATAAGTGTCTACATATATATGTTATGTAGTTATAACATATTTTCACTATTGTTGTCAACCCCCTTTTTTCATAAAAATGTTAATTGGTCCATACGCCTCCCGCCTATTTTTTAGGCAATTGCACAATGCTTGTGCATATAGGTGTGGTCAGTTGTGTTTGTGGTTAACAGTTAAAAATTCTGATCTGTGTATTTCTGTGTATATATGTACTGGGTACGGGGGCATGACCCCTGCCTGTGGGGGTGGTGGTGCGCATTCGGTCATGATTGCGACAAAAAATAACAAAAAAACGACATCCAAATAGCATGTCATTATTTTGACGCGATATTTTTCTGCTAAAACATTGATATTATTGCATTTTGCAATGGTTTATCTGTCCGTTGTCAAAATATCGACAAGCACGTGTGTCAAAAATATGACACCGTGTCAATTTGTTGACAGCGAAGCATACCCCCCGGTGTCAATTTTTTGACATACGGTCATGTGTGGCATAAATGTCACACTAGGTGTGGCATAAATACATCACAAAAAAATAACTTTTTTTTCATTGCGCCTATTGAATACCGGCAATGAATACCTATATCTAAGGTACAGGCAACGGGCTTGCCTATTTTAAAAAGCTCATATCATAGGGGATAAAACCATGATGAAACACTATGAAAAAAACACGTTTGCCAATGCCGCCGGATATTGGACAAAGCCTAATCTTAAATTGCGTCGTAAACTTGAAACCATACAGCCGGACATATGCATTAGCAATTTGGTATCGCGTGCATACCGCGCCGCCCGTGCTATGAAACATGTTTACGGTGTCCCAATCAATGCCATGATTGCCGCATATTTGACACGCGAATTATGCGAAGCATTGGCTGCAACGGGACAAACAACCCGGCATCATTTGATCGAGATAGGCACGTATGAATTGCCCGTCCAGCAAAAACGGGGACGTAAAAAAACAGGATAAAGTTTATCCCCCGCCGGGGCTTGCAATATAGCCCCGGCAACCTATATATTTTTTATGCAATCCCCTACGGTCATGGGGGGGGGGCA
>CENJ01027972.1_pt1 | contig 10152 bp, 6 predicted proteins | sample 356161 | NCBI WGS metagenome assembly CENJ01 (sample SAMEA2619531, study PRJEB7988) | marine metagenome | biome: marine biome (ENVO:00000447); feature: surface water layer (ENVO:00002042); material: "saline water (ENVO:00002010), including plankton (ENVO:xxxxxxxx)" | depth 5 m | reverse complement strand
AAACTCCTCCAAGCACCACTCCGCTTGAGCCTAAAAAACCAACAGAAAAAATATCAATAGACGTTTGAAAAAAGGGTCGCATCGGCATGTTGCTATTCTATGCAGTAACCCACCCAAAATAATGAAGTGTTTTAAATCAAAACATGTCCATTCTAAATATTGAATGCTAATAGAATTTGGAAAGCCTTACACTAAAATAACTGTCTTGTTTGAAATACAAGAGGAATAATTCATCCTGTGAAACACCACTAAAAATTCTTCCCTCAAGGGCAACCACTAAATTATTATTGAACCGACGGGAGGCCTCTACAGTAAATAAATTTGAGTTTGTTGTCAAATCATATATACCCCCAGCGAGAACAGCAGTATCCTGAACATCATTAAAAGAAACCCTAGATCCGTAAAAAATATCATTTTGAAGTCCAGTAAGCGCCAGATCCCCTCGCTCATCATACAAGTACTCCGCTAAAACCCCAACATCAAGACCATTATTGTCAATATTAGACAAGGTAAATTCAAACCCTACGTCCATGGCAAAAAACTCTTGTTCTTTTGCTAATCTATAAATGGATTCAAGCTTCAACAACAAAGCCCCAGCAGTTATTTGAAGATCAAGTGCATACTGATCAATCAGTGGGTAATAAGCATTGATATTGCCTTCAGCGTCAAACTTAAAAAAAGGCTCTCGGCCGTTGCCATTAAAATAAGAAAGTCCTACATCAAAAACCCCAAAATAATGTTTCCATCGCGCAGCTAAATCTGGATGAAACTCCTCCTTATCACTTTCATATCCAATATCATTCGCGCTGAGAACAGAACTGAAACGGAACCTTCCTTTCTCCCCTGGGAATCCTCTTTTACGATGATAGGGAAGGTAAAAGAGATCTAGAGAACCGAAATCTGATGAAAACCAACTGAACTGAACCATCGGCTGCCCTAACTTTTCCTCACCATCAAAACTTTTTAAAGCATCAGTTTGGTTGATGATATCCACCAAGTGATTGCTTTCAGTAACACCCCAAAAAACTTTTTTAATTCCAACATTAAGCTCCCAATTATTTTTAGCCTTTTGATAGTACATCTCTCTCAAATCCCAATAAGTCCTATTTTCATCCCTATCCCAATTAAAATAGGCTGAGAGGATAAAATTCTCATAGCCATCATTCCACCTGAATTTATAGGTAGGCTGAATGCCAAAAGAGGGATAATAATTCAATTGTTTCTCAAACTGAGGAGCATCATAGAAATACCGACTCTCGCTACTCAACTCCCATTCCGTGGAAGTGTAGACAGTATCTTCTTGAGAATAAAGAAAAAAACTACTTAATAAAATTAAAAAGATACTAAGCTGGGGATGATTCATTTTACTACGAACTTAGCCCCCTTGATAAGGGCTTTACTTTAAATTTATAGAATTATATTAATTTGAAGATCGTCGTAGTGCAACTTCAGTAAAATCACTATCTTTTAAATTAACTTCAAAGTTGTAATTATTGAAAAACAATTGTGTTTCCTTTTTACTTTGATGGTTTACCATCTCAAACTTGGCAGCCCTCCAAAATTTATTTTTATAAAGTTTGTAATTCGTATAAGTCAACGTTTTTAACAATGCTCCTTTTCGATCATAAAATTCAATGGTTTCTAATCGATACCCTTTGGCTTTGTTATATACAGCTATCCTTCTTTTGTAACCCGATTTGGGATCAACAGGGTCTTGTTCTACGTATAATAAATCACCCTCCTGTTTTAGAAACTTATAAGTATTTTTTTCCAACTCGATGGACGAAAGATCTTCATAAGCAAATTCACTTCCTACAAATGGACCTGATTTATTACTCGAAGAAATACGCTTCGTCCGTTGGATGGAAGGTAAAAATAACCATTGGTCGTCTGCACCCTTCTTGTGGGTAAATGTCAGGGTAGCCGTGCCTTTGATATCTTTTGGACTGGTAAAAACAATCATGGACTTGTCTCCATCCAAATCTAATTCAAGGGTTTTGTTACTTAACGTCCGCTCACTTACTTGACCATTTTTATTTTTTAATACCATTTTCAAATCCACGGTTGAACTCCCAAATCCCCTATCAGCATCTATAGCATTAGAAACAATTTGGAAACCTTTTTCCTCGGCTGATTGTGCAATTGCGATTATTGAAAAAAGAAATAATAGTGTAAAAATTTGTTTATTCATTTCTATAAATATAGTTATTAAATTATTTTGATTCTTTTAAGGTTTTTTCTTTGTAGGCCAAAACTAATATTGATGGTAGCAAAATAAAATCGATTACAAGCGCAGATGAAATGATTACAACAGTTATTCGTGCCATGTAGCTATTTAATGCAAATGGTGATGTTGAAAGAACTGTAAAACCAGCTACTAAAACAATAGTAGTAATTACCAGTGCTCTTCCTACTGTCTCAAAAGCGTAAATTACAGAGTCTTTAACGTTGTAATTCAATTCCCTTCTTGCCCTTAGAAACTTACTCATGAAGTGAACAGTGTCATCAACTATTATACCCAACGTCATTCCAAAAACAACTACCATACCAGTGTTTATTTCTCCCAGGTATAGTGCCCAAAAACCAAAACCAACAATGACAGGTGTAAGATTAGGAATGAGACTTATTACTCCCATTTTAAAACTTTTCAGTGCGATCATTAAAACCAATGAAATTAATAACAAGGCAATAACATTTCCTTTAATCATACTGTCGGCTTGACGAAATCCTAATTTTGCAAACATTACAGTGGGACTCACTCCTATGGCATGCATGTAGTCAGGTGTATTTTTATTAAGCCAATTTTCAGCCCTCTTGGTGAATTCTAACATTTTCTTGCTGCCGAGGTTATGCAATACTACGTTTAACCGGGTTTCGGATTTGTCGACGTTTATTTGGTTATTTAAATCCAAACCAAACGGAAGAGAAAGTTCATAAAGTAATAAATACTGCGCTGCTTCCTGACGGTTGTTTGGTACCTTGTAGTAGAATTCATCATCACCATGCATGGATTTATTTATCTTTCTGGTTACTTCAGCAAACGAGTTTACATGTATTACCTCCTCTTGTTCTAAAAGCCATTTTTCGAAAGCATCTAATTTATTCAAATAATCGGGATTATTAATTCCCCCACTTTCACCACTTCCGATAGAGAATTCAGCGTTGTAAATACCCGTGAGGTTATTATTAATAAAATCACTATCTGTTCTGAATTTTACCGATTCATCAAAATAATCTACAAAACTATCATTAAAGACATTTTGAAGGGCGAGAAATGTCATGGCTAAAATAAAAGAAGATGATATTACAGTGAGACGAATAGGCTGCCGAACAATTAATTGTCCCAACTGAGTGTAAAAGGTAGCTCTTTTCTCCTTTACTTCTTTCTTAGCGCTTCTCCAAATTGGGAAAATTGCCATCAAAGCAGGAAGTGCTGTTGTTGAGAATAAAAATGCCATAAACATGCCAAATGCAGTAATGTTTCCTAGATGCCAAAATGGCGGTACCTCCCCAAAATTTAAGGTCAAAAACCCAACCACTGTCGTCAAGCTGGTAATAAAAACTGGCATGAAATTGAGACGCATACTTTCAATTATAGCCTCCTTTTTTTTATAGCCCTCTTTTCTAAATTTTTGTAATAGTGTTACCAAAATATGTATGCTGTCGGCCACAGCCAAAGTGAGGATCATGGTTGGAAAAACAGAGGAGGGAGCAGTGAGTTTAATATCATTTATTCCAATAAATCCAACTGCACTCAATATGGATAACATAACCACTAAAAGTGTGGCGAGTGTGGCAAATATATTTCTTGTAAGTATCAAGGTGACAGCAATAACGATCATAAACATAATACCAATAAGTGCTAAATCATTTTGAGATGATTCAAAAAAAGCAGTACTAAGTGGAACATTCCCTGACACATAAACATCAAATTGAGGATACTTTTTTTCAAACGATGCGATCATTCTTCGGTTGACCTCGGTAATTTCTGGGATTTCTTTAGCACTGTCCAAACCTGGCAAACGAACCGTAACGTTGATCGCAGCGACACTCCCATTTTCATTGACCAAGCGATGTACCAATACCGGATCGTTCAGGGCGATTTTTCTTATTTCTTCAACCTTTTCAGGGGTAAGGTTTTCAGACTCATATGACAAATCCTCAACATATAAATCGTCTCCTTCTGCACGTGTGTGCTGATAATTGGTCAAAGCATCAACTCTCGAGGAATAGGGTGTATTCCATGCCTCTTCCGTCAGATCCTCAATTGCTATCAAGTTTTCTTTAGTAAAAATATTTTTATTTTTTGGGGCCAATACCATAATGATGTTATCGACCTTGGAATACTTTTCTTGTAAAGCATCGAAAGCTTCCAATTCAGGATTTGATTTACTGAAGAAAACATGGTAATCACCGTCAAACTCTATTTTTCCCTGGGAGGCTAAGCCCATTGCCAACACAATTGAAACAGTCAAGACAATCCATTTGTGCCTTACAACGAAGGAACCCCATTTTTCTGCAAAAGATTTTTTTATTTCTGTCATTTATGGTTAAAGTATTCGACAAATATAGTGCATTGAGGTTACTTATTGTAACTGCTAACTTGAAAAATATTATGTAATTTAGTGTTATGATGTTTGATAAAAAAACTTCATCATGTCCCATTACGAATGTGATGAAAATCTTAGGAGGTAAATGGAAACTACCCATTTTATTTAGGTTAATGGATGGTAAAATGCGTTTTTCGGCACTGTCGGAAGCCATCCCAGCAATATCCAGAAAGGTCTTGTCAGATCAATTAAAGCAGTTGGAAAAGGACGGTTTGGTCGTTCGTAAAGAATACAATGAAGTTCAGCCCAAGGTGGAGTATTTTCTGACTTACAGGGCTCTCAAATTGAAACCCATCATTGAATTTTTATCGAGTTGGAATCAAGAGTTAACCAATTCTACTGAAAAAATTAAGGGGTAAATAAATGATGGTTATATTTTTTTAATCATGGATTGATAAGTTAAGGCGTAGCCATAAATTGACTAAAACTACTAACGGTATTTATAACAGTTTCAATACTGATCAGTTGTAAAAATATTAAATCATATAGGCTAATTCTGTATAAAGATTCCAAGACTTGGTTCACATAATAGCATTGTTTTAAAAAAAAATCGCCCTTATTTGTTGAGGATTTTACACAATCTCAATCGGAATTAATCATGAATACTGAATCTCCAGCTACCTATGGTTACTTTATATCCTAGGATGGAAAAAGTGTAACATCTATAACGTTAGAAAAATAGCCAATATTCAATACAACAAGAGCTGAACTTTATCCATGAAAAAACTTTGATGAATTTTTTGAAATTTTTGATTTATCTCCTTCTGTATTATTAAGAAATCCATCACAAGAACTTATAAATTTTTCACTGATAATGGCTTTACAGATGATTATAAAAAAACAATTGGTGGGTTTGTCTTTAAATAATATTGGACTTTAAAACATTAGTTTTATGATGAAGAGAATAATGTTAAAATATTTTAAAGGTGTATATTTGGGGTATAAAATATTTAAGTTTTAAAACTCTTTTAAGGGCACAGGTGGTTTTTAATTTACACGCACCATCCATTTTAAGGTTGTAACTTTTTCATTTTAAGTTTTAGGCCTCGTAGCATAACTGAATAGTGCACTTGATTACGGCTCAAGAGGTTGCAGGTTTGAATCCTGCCGAGGTCACCGATAACTAATTCAATAAGAAAAACGCTTAACTTGCTTGAGCGTTTTTTTTATTTGTGTTAGTTTCAAAGCGGAGCTTTGTCAGGATCATCTGATACTCCTGCCGAGGTCACTTAAAATAAAGCGGAAAAGCAATGTATTATCTGTAGGGTACAAATAAACATTGCCTAAATATTATATGAGTTTGTTAAAGTTTTAAGATTTAAAGTGTGAACCATCGCAATACCCATTAGGATTTTGTGTATTTCCACATCCACATTTTGGTTTTGAATTCATATCGATTATTTTTAACAAATGTATAAACAATATTTGTATTTACAATATATAAATATTGCTAATTCTTCCCAAATTCCCATACGAGCTTTTAGAATTTATTTGCTGATAAGTTACTTCATTAAGAATTTTAATACATTCTAAAACATGTCTAAAAAAATGTGCTTCCACTTATGCTATAGCATTTAAGCCGTCTCACAATCAACACTATGGCTAAGTAAGCTCATCTATCAACTGTAAAAAGTAGTTGGGTTTGACCCTTTTTATTCCTACATTACCCAGATATATATTTTAAGGATTAACTTGAAAAATATTTCTGACATAAGTGACTTCAACACTTAAATCAAGTCAGTGAAGTGAATTAAAGACAGAACCTCATAAGTAGGGGAAAACCAAAAGTGGAGTTGAGAAGCTTAACTGATTTAGATAGGTAACAAACTTTAGAGAGAGAAAAAACTTAAATTGACTTTTAAAGCGATTGTAAATATTCTATGAGCTAATTATCAATGGTATGAGTAAAGTTAAAAAAGACTTGCGTAGTAAAGAATGGTTTGGAAACAATGATAAAATGGGGTTTGTTCATCGTTCCTGGCTAAGAAACCAAGGGTATCCTGATGACTATTTTAATGGTAAACCGGTTATTGGAATATGCAATACCTGGTCTGAACTCACACCTTGTAATGGTCATTTACGTGAGGTTGCAGAGGTCGTTAAAAGAGGGGTACTTGAAGCCGGGGGATTTCCATTAGAGTTTCCAGTAATGTCCTTGGGTGAGACAATCATGCGACCAACGACCATGCTGTTTAGAAATCTAAGCAGTATGGATACTGAAGAATCTATTCGTGCAAATCCATTGGATGGAATTGTTCTTCTCACAGGCTGTGACAAGACAACACCTTCAACAATTATGGGTGCTTGTAGTGTGGACTTACCAACTATTGTTGTTCCAGGAGGCCCCATGTTAAATGGCAGATTCCGTGGCGAAACTATTGGCTCTGGTTCTTTTAACTGGATGATTAAAGAAAAACAGAAAAAAGACGAATTTGACGCTAAAGATTTACGGGAAGCTGAAGTTTGCGCTGCACGTAGTATTGGGCATTGTAATACAATGGGGACTGCATCAACTATGGCTACTATGAGCGAAGCCTTAGGATTAACACTTCCAGGATTTTCTTCAATTCCTGCTGCAGATTCGCGAAAAAAAGTAATGCAACAACTGTCTGGAAGACGGATCGTAGAAATGGTTAACGAAGATTTGAGGATGTCTAAACTATTAACACGAAAAGCATTTGAAAATGCGATTGTTACAAATGCAGCAGTTGGGGGCTCTACCAATTTAATAATTCATCTGATTGCCATTGCCAGACGTATTGGGGTTGATTTAAAATTGGAGGACTTTGATGCTATAGGCAGTCAAATACCCCTATTGGTAAACCTAATGCCATCTGGAAAATATTTAATGGAAGATTTCTTTTATGCAGGGGGACTGCCAGTAGTTATGAAGGAACTAGGGAACTTGTTACATCAAGATATTATTACAGCAAATGGCAAAACCTTCAATGAAAATTATGCAAAGGCCATTTGTTATGATGATAATGTTATTTCCAAAATTGACAAACCACTTCAGGAAAATGCAGGCATTGCCGTTTTAAAAGGAAACTTATGTGAAAATGGTTCCGTTATTAAACCATCTGCGGCAACTCCAAAACTAATGAAGCATACCGGTAAAGCGGTTGTTTTTGAAACCATGGAAGATTATCATAAGCGTATAGATGACCCCAACCTGGAAATAGATGAAAACAGTGTCATTGTTCTTAAAGGTGTTGGTCCTAAAGGCTACCCTGGAATGCCTGAAGTTGGTAATGTTGACCTTCCTGAAAAACTAATTATGAAAGGTGTGAAGGATATAGTACGAATTTCTGATGGACGTATGAGTGGAACAGCCTATGGTACAGTAATACTTCACGTGTCACCGGAATCATCTGTTGGAGGAACATTGGCAGTTGTTCAAAATGGGGATATGATTACGCTTGATGTAGAAAAAAGGTTACTACAACTTAATATTTCTGATGAAGAATTAAATAAACGAAAAGCGGGTTGGAAAGCTCCAGAACCCTTAGCTAAAAGAGGTTATGTAAAAATGTATTTAGACCATGTAGAGCAATCAGAATTGGGAGCTGATTTAGATTTTTTAGTCGGTGGATCGGGGGCTAAAGTAGATAGAGATTTACATTAATTAAGATGACAGTACTGTATCTATTATTAAGTGTATTGCTAATTATTTTACTTACCGCAAAATTAAAAGTGCACCCTTTTGTAGCATTGCTTCTCGTAGCGATTTTTTATGGGATAGTTTCAGGAATGCCCTTAAACCAAATTATGAAATCTGTTAACCAAGGGTTTGGAAGTACACTTGGAGGCATAGGAATGATTATTATTCTTGGTGTTATTATTGGGGCTTTTCTAGAAAATTCAGGAGGGGCTTATGCCTTGGCTGAAAAGGTTCTCAAATTTACCGGCAAGAAAAAAATTCCGTTTGCAATGAGTATCATTGGGTGGTTTGTTTCCATACCCGTTTATGCAGACAGCGGATTTATGCTATTGGCACCGTTAAATAAGAGTTTATCTAAAAAGGCCAAAATATCATTATCAGGGACATCCATCGCTTTAGCTATGGGACTTACAGCTGCTCATACTCTTGTGCCACCAACTCCAGGGCCCATTGCTGCGGCGCATTATCTTGAGGCGGATATAGGTTTGGTAATGTTGTTGGGAATTCCTGTTAGTTTGGTAGCCCTTTTGATAGGATTGGTTTTTGTTCAAAAATATGTTTCCAAAACTTACATCGACCCGAATCCCGATATTACAGATGTCGAAATAGCGGAAAGGTTAAAAGCTGCACCAAGTGCATTTAAATCCACCGTTCCTATATTTGTTCCAATATTATTAATTGTAATAAAGTCCTTAATAATATCAGTTTTTGGTTTTGAGTCTAAAGATTACGATTCATTTCCCGAACTAATCAAAATTCTATACTTTTTAGGAACGCCATTCATTGCGTTATTGATAGGTTGCTTTTTAGCACTTACGCTTCCAAAAAAAATAAATAAAGATATGTTTTCAACCTCGGGTTGGATTGGAAAAGCTTTAGTAGGGGTTTCGTCAATTCTCTTGATTACCGGTGCTGGTGGTATTTTTGGTCAAGTTTTAAGAGATTCAGGAATAGCAACCACATTAGCAGATACTTTGTCTGGTGTGAGTATTGGAATTTGGTTACCCTTTTTAATAGCGGCTGCTATAAAGACTGCCCAAGGGTCATCAACTGTTGCATTGGTAACAGCAGCATCTATTTTAGCGCCAATGATGGCTACTTTAGGATTTGAATCCGAAATTCAAAAAGCAATGGTAGTAGTGGCAATTGGTGCAGGATCCACAGTGGTTTCTCATGCTAATGATAGTTTCTTTTGGGTGGTCACTAGACTTTCTGGTATGGACGTAAAGACGGGATATCGATTTCAATCATTGGGAACATTTGTTTTTGGAGTATCAGCTGCAATTTTAATATTTGTACTTAACACAATCCTCACCTAAATAGAATCTTGAGGACTGGTTTTGGTTATTAAAAAGTAATTGACCAAACATCAAATGCAAGCATATTAAAATACACCATATCCAAAACTGGTTTAATTGAGATAATCATCAAGTTTTCTCAATTTAACACCAATTTGGATGAATTGATTTATGCGTATAATTTACACGTCAATTTAAAAAATATTGCGGCAACCAAAACCTATAGTGATAATGATTAGAATTTGACTGACATTAATTTATATGCTCCAAATTAAAATAACTATGATTGGTTGAGTGCCGTAACTTATTACACAAATAAAGTGGTGTAACATTAGTTGCAAACAGCTAACGATTACTTATTTATATCAGACACGATAAAAAGCCTTACCGAGTCACGAGTAATAAGTGAAATAAAAAAACTGGCTTATATGAACATTTTTGTTCGGTTGTCTGCCCATTTTTCTAAATCCATTTGAATATTTTAAAATAACATTTTGTTATTGTACACTTAATTCTTGAAACTTATAGTATGATTAGTTTTATGTTACAATTTAATTTGTTGTGATTGTGAAAAACCCTTTTA
>CENJ01047027.1_pt1 | contig 10154 bp, 9 predicted proteins | sample 356161 | NCBI WGS metagenome assembly CENJ01 (sample SAMEA2619531, study PRJEB7988) | marine metagenome | biome: marine biome (ENVO:00000447); feature: surface water layer (ENVO:00002042); material: "saline water (ENVO:00002010), including plankton (ENVO:xxxxxxxx)" | depth 5 m | reverse complement strand
TCTGCGCTTTTAAAATTTCGGTGCCACCACCAGTTGGTTTCATGATTTTTGAAGTATGCTCAATAAAGCTGCGAACATTTTGCTGAGTGAGTTTTTTTACCTTACTCTGTGCATGTGAACTCGCCGCAAAGCTTGCTGCAAACAGGATTGCGATAGCGATAACTGATATAGCTTTTTTAAAGCTAGTCCCAAAAGATGTAATACTCATAAACTTATCTGCGCTCTTTAATTCTCTATACATAGAAAAATATACAATTAATATGAACTATAAAAGTGAAGAAGCTCATAATAGAATATAAATTTTATCTAAAATTGTTATGAATTTTCTATATCAAGCCCAATATCTAGGTTAGGGGCACTATGAGTAAGGGACCCAGAAGATATGTAGTCAACTCCTGATTGTGCAATTTTTCTAACGCTTTCGAGATTCACACCACCGGATGCTTCAGTTGTGATTCGGCCCTTGCAGATTTTGACGGCCTTATTAAGGTCTTCAATAGAAAAATTGTCGAGCATGACGATATCAGCTTTTCCATTCTCTAAAACTTCATCAAGTTGCGCGAGTGTATCAACTTCAATTTCAATTTTACGAGTATGTCCAGCCAGCATATAGGCTTGATCAAGAGCCTCGTTAATGCCGCCAGCAACAGCGATATGATTATCCTTGATTAAAATAGCATCATCAAGACCAAAGCGGTGATTACAGCCGCCGCCCACATAAACAGCGTATTTTTGAAAAAGCCTTAATCCCGGAAGCGTTTTGCGTGTATCACAAATTTCTGCGCCAGTATCTTGAATTTCTTCCACAAAGCGAGCAGTTAAGCTTGCAATGCCGCTCATATGACCAAGATAGTTAAGCGCCACACGCTCAGCCATCAAGAGACTTCTCGCTGGTCCTTCAATCTCGGCAATGATTTGACCTGCTTCCAACTTCATACCGTCTTCCGCGTGAACAGTCATATCAAAATCAATATCTGACAGTGAAAAAGCGGATAGCGCGACTATAAGCCCAGCCAGAACACCCTCTTCGCGTGATCTAATCACTGCGCGAGCGCGTGCGCCTGCAGGAATAAGTACATTGGATGTCACATCAAATCCATGTCCGAGATCTTCCTTTAAGGCGGCTTTAACGGCATCTTCAATCAAAATAGGGGAAAGGTGCATAATCTTGATCCTTTATGAAGCGGCTGCGCGCTTGGCCATCATTTCTTGCATAGCAGTTAGAGGTGTAAGCGCTTTATGGAGCTCATCACCCTCAATCGTGATTTCCTGACGTTCATTCACGAGCGCGTCATAAATACCTTCGATCGTAACTTCTTTCATATGCGGGCACATCTGACATGTTGAGCTGACGATCGTCATATCTTTATTAGCCGCCGCAATGTTGGAGCCTTGTGAACATTCTGTCATGAGCGCAACTTTTTCTGGGCGCTGATCTTCCACATATTTAATCATTGCCGATGTCGAGCCAGAAAAATCTGATTCTTCAAGAACTTCACGCGGACATTCTGGGTGCGCTAAAATCACGATACCTGGATTCATTGCACGAAGCTCTTGTACATCTTCACGGCTATAACGCTCATGCACTTCACAAGAGCCTGGGTGTGTAAGTACTTCAATTTTACGTTTAAGCTTACCAGCTTCGTATAACTCATTCAGGCGGTCTTGTGTGTTCTCTGCAAGGTACTTATCCGGCACCATAATTACCTTGTCCGTGTTCCAATCTTCCGCAGCTTGTATAGCCATGTCCACAGCATTAGAGGAGGTGAAAAGTGCATCCACAAGCGCACGGACATCCACATATGTATTCGCATAGGCCATCACCGGAAGCCCGGGATTAGCAGCCTTAATCTTTAAAACATCTTCTGGCGTAATCGATTCAGCAAGTGAACAGCCACCGCCAGTCGTCGGCAGCAGTACTTTTTGCTCAGGGCGAGCCATTGTTCTTGTCGTTTGCGCCATAAAACGCACAGTCGCAGATACAATGATATCGGCCTTTTGTACATCTTCGCGCTCTGTCGCACGTCCAAGCTCAAGTGAATCGCCTGTGACGTCTGAGACACACATCGTAATCGGCGGGATCATGTAATTATGTGCAAGGATAACAGCATTCTTCTCTTTTTTAAGTTGCTGGATAGCATAAATATATGGGGCGTAGTAATTCCGCCATTGCTCACGCGTGATATTAGGGTTTGCGCGGTGAATGTCACCGAAATAATGTTCAGTAGCCTCAATAACCGCCGGGTCATTAGGGTCTGGTAATTCGTTTATATTGTTCTTCTCTATAGACACAGCTTTGCTCATTATTTTAAGTTCACAATACTTATTGTGTCTTGGGCGCGATATTTCAATGATAAATTTAATTTTTTTATGTGATTATGGCTGATTTATTCATAAATGACGATCAAACAGAGAAAAAGGAGGGGTTAAAACCCCTCGCCGAACAATTGCGCCCATCCGATTTAGAAGACGTTGTAGGTCAAGATCACTTAGTCGGACAGCAAGGCACATTGACAAAAATGCTGAACAGTCAGCACGTGCCTTCAATAATATTCTGGGGGCCGCCGGGCTGCGGCAAAACGACACTTGCGCGCATTCTCTCCAAACACACCCAAATGCATTTTGAACAAATATCCGCTATTTTTTCAGGTGTTGCGGATTTAAGGAAAACCTTTGACGCCGCCCGCCTAAGGGCTCAAAACGGTGTGAAGACGCTCCTATTCGTTGATGAAATTCACCGCTTTAATAAATCCCAGCAAGATGCATTCCTGCCAGTGATCGAGGAGGGGATAATCACGCTCATTGGTGCGACGACAGAAAACCCGTCTTTTGAGCTGAATGCGGCACTTTTATCGCGTGCGCAGGTTCTTGTGCTAAAGCGTTTGGATGAGGAAGCGCTGGATCAGCTTTTATTAAAAGCAGGGGATCTACCGCTAAACACTGCTGCGCGCAGCCTTTTAATTACGCTAGCGGACGGCGATGGCCGCTATCTTTTGTCTATGGCGGAACAGATTAGGGCGCAAAATGAAGAGCTGACAGAAGAAACGCTGCTAGAGTTCATTCAGCGCCGTGCTCCTTTATATGATAAGGGAGATGAAGCGCATTTTAATCTGATATCGGCCTTTCATAAATCCTTACGCGCTTCGGATGTGAATGCTGCTCTGTATTGGATGGCGCGAATGCTAGGCGGCGGTGAGGATCCGGCTTATATATTACGGCGTATGCTTTGCTTTGCATCCGAAGATGTGTCCAATGCTGATCCTATGGCACTGCAAGTCGCAACAAATGCTTGGCAAGCATATGAGCGCCTAGGCTTGCCAGAGGCTGAGCTTGCAATGGCGCAAGCTTGTACATATTTGGCGTCTGCTCCGAAATCCAATTCCAGCTATATGGCATGGAAAACAGCCAAGATAATTGCAAAAGAGACAGGATCTCTTATGCCGCCGCGCCATGCAATGAACGCGCCGACTAAACTCATGAAAAGCCAAGGCTACAAAGAAGGTTACATCTATGACCATGATACGCCAGAAGGGTTTTCTGGTCTGAATTACTTCCCAGAAGACTTACCGCGGCAAGAATTTTACAAACCCGTTGAGCGCGGCTTTGAACGTGAGATTAAAAAGCGCTTAGATTATTGGCAGAAATTAAGAGATTCAAAATAAGAGCGTCCACAAAAAGGCCGCTTATGGCTCTTGATTGTCACTTTTACTCCAAACGAGAAGTAGCCCGCTAAAAATTATAATGCCTGCCCCCGCCATCATTCCAAATGTTGGGACATCACCAAAAATTAAATAGCCAGCAATAAGCGCGATCACCATCTGTGTGTAGTGAATAGGCGCAACAATAGAGTAGGGCGCAATCCGAAATCCATAGGCAATACCGCTTAGCCCAACTGTTACAAACACACCGTTCATAATGAAAACGGGTAAGTGTTCAAGCGCGGGCTTCGCAATATCATCCAGAACAAATGGCCCGCATAGCAGCAAAGTTACAACAGCCGGATAAAATGAAAGTGAATGCAAACTCTCTGCATGGGTTAACGGCCGCGCGAGAATGCTTAGGCCAATAATGAAACCAAGCGCAATAAAGGCATAAATCTCTGCCTCTGTAATTGCGCTGACCCCCGGCGGATAAGCAACGATAATACCGGTAAAACCTAATGCGATGATCAGCCAGTTTTTAAATGGCACAGGTTCTTTATATATCGGCCAAGCCGCAATCGTGATCAGAAATGGCGCAAGGAATAGAATAGTGTACATATTCGCGAGCGGTAAACCTAAATGCATCGCTTTGACAACGCATCCGGCAATGCCAAGAGCAAAAACGCCGCGCCCGATATGAACGGGGAGTTTTACTGTTTTAAGAGTTCGTTTTAAACCACCAAGCCAAGGTGAGAAAATAAGCCCAAATATAAGAGATATTAAGTACGTCCAAAAAATAACATCAAAGGTCTCGTAATAAGCTCCAAGCCACTTTGCGCAGGCATCTGCACTCGCAAAACATGTAAAGCCTACGAAGCCGCTGAGCATCCCCAAAGTCTTTTGATCAAAATTACTTAACATCTTTCGGTAAGTATCTTATTGTGAGGCCCAAGTCTATAAGGGAGATGAAATGGTAAACACTTTATTAGCCATAGCAGCAGGTGGCGCAGCGGGCGCGATACTTCGCCATGGTGTCAATATTGGTGCCGTGAAGCTCTTTGGCCATGGTTTTCCTTTTGGAACATTCATCGTCAATGTGACAGGCTCGGCGCTTATGGGCGTAGTGATCATTCTCTTGGCGCAAATGAATGCTCCGCATGAAACCTTTCGTCTATTTATTGTGACAGGGTTTCTAGGCGCCTTTACAACATTTTCAACATATTCGTTGGATGCGGTAACACTTATACAGCGCGGTGATATTTTATATGCTGGGTTGTATATCGGCGGCTCAGTCATAGTTTCTATTACAGCATTATTCGCCGCGATGGCACTTACAAAAGGATTAATATCATGAGCGGTGTACGTATCATAAAAGTAAAAGATGATGATGAGGGGCAGCGCTTAGATCGTTGGCTCAAAAAGAATGTACCAGAGCTACCTTATACGCTTGCGCAAAAGCTTATGCGCAAAGGACAGATGCGTGTTGATGGTGGGCGTGTGAAGCCTGATACAAGGCTTCAGGGCGGGCAAGAGGTGCGCATTCCACCAATTCGCCCAGCGGCTCCCAAAAAAGAAAAGAAGCTTGATGAAAAAGACAAAGCCTTTGTACGATCGCTGGTCTTGTATGAAGACGAACATGTTATCGCGTTGAATAAACCAAGCGGTATCGCGACGCAGGGGGGATCAAAGGTTAAAGACCATATAGATGGCTTGCTCGATGCCTTCAAAGATAAAGAAGGGGTAAAGCCACGCCTTGTTCACCGCCTTGATAAGGATACAAGCGGTATTCTCTTACTTGCGCGCTCTGCAAAAATTGCCCGCAAGCTTGGTGATACATTCAGAAGCCGTGACATAAAGAAAATATACTGGGCACTGGTTTCCCCAACACCAGAGGTGATTGAGGGGGCAATTAAAGCCCCTATCGCCAAAGCGGGTGGACGAAATAAAGAGCGCATGGTCGTTGATGAAGAAGAGGGCAAGTTTGCGATCACAGAATATCAAGTCATTGATAATGCCCTACAAAGTGCAGCTTTCGTCGCATTTTGGCCGCGCACTGGACGTACACATCAAATTCGCATCCATGCAGAGCTTATTGGTTGCCCGATTGTTGGTGATAAAAAATATGCACGCCTGCCTGAGCAAGAGGAATGGCATGAAGCGCGCCGCAAAGCCGAAGCGGATCTCGGTGAGCTTAATCTCAGTGATAGGCTGCATCTCCATGCACGGCGTTTAATTCTTCCCCATCCTGGACGCAGCGGCGTTTTAGATATTACAGCGCCGCTCCCACCAGAGCTAAAAAGCAGTTGGAAAAAGCTCGGCTTTAACGCCAATTTAAAAGAGGACCCATTCGAGGATAGGCTATGAGTGATCAAAAGAAGTTTAAAATCAATCCTATGAAAATATTTTGGAAGCTTTTTAAGCTCACCTTAATTTTGGCTGTTCTTCTGTTTATTCTACTTACGGTTCTCGCTAATTTGGGCGGTAAGTCTGAGATGATGAAGACAACTCTTGAGGAGATTATCTCAGAGCAGACGGGATATGATTCACGCATAGAAACGTTAAACTATATGGGCTATTTCCCTGATATGGGCGCTGATTTAAATGGCTTAGCTTTGACCCCGACTATTGAAACAGACTATGTAGGCGATCCAGTTATCAAGATTGGCTATATGTCTGTGGCGCTCAGCGCATGGGATATATTCTTTCAAAATATAAAGTTCAGAGCGTTAACACTTCATGACATTGTGATTAAGAAAGACGTGCTCATCGGGGCGCCCATTAAAATTGATTATTTTGTGCTCGGGCAGCCAAAAGATGAAGAAGCAGCTCTTCGTGTAGAGGGTATTGTTGGTTCAACGCCATTAGTTGCAAAACTCAATGCAGAGCTAAAAGGACGTTATTTTTCTCTGGCTGATGAGAGTAATATATCTATCAAGCTGGGCAATATAGATATAAAAGCAACCGCAAGCTTGAGTGAAAAAGGCGGCATTGAATTAAAGAATATCATATTGAAAAAAGCAGATAAGGGCGTTGTTCTGGGTGATGTTTATGTTGTCCATGACAATGCGAATGATGCATTTGAAATACACGCACAGCTCAAAACTCCTAGCAAACAAACTGACCTTGATATTATGCTTTCATTATCGAATACGGACAGCAGTAAAACCATTAAAGGTAAGATTAATAGCAAGCTTCTTCAAATTTCAGAGCTTTCAGGCGATAGTGATATTGTTCAGTTGATCAATGAGATTAGCAACATTCTCTATCCTGAAAAAAAAGCGGAAGCACCCTTGGATTTATCAGCTATTGATATGGATGTTGATATGGATATTAAGGGATTGAAATCCGGTGATTTTCTAATTGGTTCGGTAAAAACGCCTCTGAAAATTAAGGGCTCAAAGCTATCAATGAAGCCTGTTTCTGGAAAGATTTCTAAAGGCGACCTCAGTGGTTCGATTAGTTTAAACGCGAATGAAGGTAAATCAAAACTGGCTATCGATCTTTTGGTTAAAGACCTGGATTACGGCGCTGCTCAAAAACAGTTTATGGAGAATGCCGAGCTTGAGGGGAAAGCTGCGTTAGCGCTGAAATTGAACTCCGAAGCAAAACTGACTAGCAATTTAATGAAAAATATCGAAGGCAACTTATCTTTCATTGGCGGAGAAGGGGAAATGCGGTCTTCTATTTTGGATCTTTGGGGCGGCGGGATTGTGAATGCGATCATCCCATCTTTAAAAGCCAATGCTAAAATAGATGTGAATTGCGCTGTAATGGATATCAATATTGCTTCTGAAAAAGCGAATATGAATACAATTCTTTTGGATACACGCCGTGTTAAATTGCAAGGTAAGGGGGATTACGATATCGCAAAAGATAAGCTTGATATTAAGCTTTCGCCAAAAACAAAAGACGTATCGATTGGTGATATTAGTACTGGTGTAATTGTTTCAGGTTCAATCACTAACCCTAAATTTAAACCGAGCGCTGTTGATATTGGTAAAAAAGTAGGCAGCGCATTATTAAGCGCAGTGAATCCAGCTTTCTTGGCGCTATCTGTTGTTGATGTCGGCTTAACAGATCAGAACCCATGTGCATCGCACCTCACGCCAACTAAGCCAAAGAGTGATAATCCATAAAGGAAACCAGATGAAAAAATTCTATAAACTTGTCTCGCCACATCAAGAGGGTGATCACTACCATATTCACCTTGATGGCCGTCCTGTAAAGTGTCCGTCTGGTACAGTACTCGCGGCGCCTACAAAACAGCTAGCAGATGCAATCGTTTTAGAGTGGGCCGCGCAAGAAGAGGAGATCAAACCTGATACAATGCCTCTAACGCAAATTTTGACGACATGTATTGATCGTGTGTCTATGGAGCGTCCAGCAATGGAGGCGGCGCTTTTAAAGTATTTCGATACGGATCTTATTTGCTACCGCGCTGGTGACGATCCACCCGGGCAGCGCGAAGCGCAAGAGCAAGCTTGGGATGAGTGGATTAATTGGTTTAGCGAGCATTTTGGTGAAACCTTGAAAACAACAACCGAGATTGCAGCAATTTCTCAGGATAAATCCGCCTATGAAAAAGTTGCGTCCTACGTCAAACTTCTTGATGACAATCGCTTTACTGCGTTCCAATTAGTCGTCTCCGCTTCTGGGTCTTTGATACTGGGACTAGCCTTCGCTGAAGGCGATATAACGCCGCAACAAATTTTTGATGCTGCGCATGTAGAAGAGCATTTCAAAGCTAGTATTTATAACGAAGAGAAATACGGCGCTGCACCGCATGAAGAAAAAAAGCGTGCGGATATGCTGCGTGATCTTGAGGCAAGTGAAGCCTATATGCAGCTTTTATAGCCAGCTATCAGGTTCAGCAATGCGGTAGCCTTTTACCGCACGCCCTGCACCTTTGATAAAACGATAAGCGATATAAACAAAGGGTGGGGCGATACCGATGACCCCACTAATCATAAGTGTATTATAATTAGCGCCAATAAAACTGCTTAAACAAGGCTGGGCATGCAGCATAAAAAGATCAATGTCGTTATTTTCTGATATAGCCATCGCATTATCCATGATCCCTTCCGCGCACGGAGAAAAAGGCAGGTAATCAATAAAAGCAAAAATGTAACCGCTTGCCGCGACCATAGTTCCAAAAGCAATTAAGCCTGTAACCCAAATTGTTTTAATCACAAAAACGCTATGATTATGAAGGAGAGACTTATCTTCCGCACGCTTGCGATTAACATAGGCCATGATAAGCAGAACAGTTAGGAAAATTAGGGATAACAACGCCGCACCTGCATGCGGAATAACAGATAGCAGTATTGATGCGCCAAACAAACCGTACAAATTCATGACGGCCTTTTTATCTTTTTCTATACTCTCATGATCGCTCATATTATTGATCTAGCGCCTTCCGAATAGTTTTTCAATATCATGCAGCGAAAGCTCGATATAAGTTGGCCGTCCATGGTTGCATTGACCGGAAAGGGGCGTTTCTTCCATTTGCCGCAATAATGCATTCATCTCCTCAGCATTCATCCGCCGACCAGAACGTATAGAACCATGACAAGCCATCGTCGACAGAATGTGGTTAAGTCGTTCCTCGAGGGAGAGCGCATTACCATGCTCGGCAATCTCATCGACTAAATCACGCACCAGCCCGTGCACATCCGCTTTTGCCCCTAAGAGCGCCGGCACAGCATGGATGGCGACCGCTCCATTGCCAAATGGCTCGATTTCAAGCCCCAATTTGTGCAGCTCTTCTTTATAGGATAAAAGCCGCGCCGCATCTTTTTCATCAAGATCAATGATCTCAGGTGCTAGCAAGCCTTGGCGCTCAATGCCGCTCTTTTCCATTTGGTTTTTAAATCGCTCATAAACGAGGCGCTCATGCGCGGCGTGCTGATCGACAATCACAAGTCCCTTAATGGTTTGTGAAACAATATAATTTTCATGAAGCTGCGCCCGTGCAGAGCCTAAAGGGAAATTATCACTATGGACGCTCACTTGTTCATGCGCTTCGTGTTCAACCCGCGAAGCAGGCGCCATATCAACCGCCATAGAGCCTTGTGTATGTGCAGGTGTAACAGGCTCAAAAAACACTGGCTCAGAAGACGGCTCATGTAAGGCCGCTTGCGCATTTTGAAGTGCTGCGTGACTTTGTCCGCCGCCGCCATAAGCATATGAGCGCGGTACAGCGGGTGTGCCGCGGTGGTGCGGCAATGAAGGCGCCGGCGCTTGTCCCGCTTTAAAAGAGCCAAGCGCATAATTAGATACACTTGAAGAAGCCGCGCCGCCATGCTCATGAATAGCATGCTTTAATGCTGAAATAATTAACCCGCGCACAAGCCCGGGATCACGAAAACGCACCTCCGCTTTTTGCGGGTGAACATTCACATCCACCTCATCCGATGGCACATCCAAAAACAGCGCAAGCAGCGGATGACGTCCACCATGTAAAACATCAGCATAGGCTGCGCGCACGCATCCTGTTAAAAGCTTGTCCTTAAC
>CENJ01174024.1_pt1 | contig 10155 bp, 11 predicted proteins | sample 356161 | NCBI WGS metagenome assembly CENJ01 (sample SAMEA2619531, study PRJEB7988) | marine metagenome | biome: marine biome (ENVO:00000447); feature: surface water layer (ENVO:00002042); material: "saline water (ENVO:00002010), including plankton (ENVO:xxxxxxxx)" | depth 5 m | reverse complement strand
TAAATCCCATTTCTACTTTCGGTGAAGCACAATTAGTTTATAAAAAATCTACTCTTGATGACCAATCTTTGATGGCAGTTTATTTCAAAATCTATGAAAATGCCCATTATTACGAAACTGAAACAAACCAAGGTATAAAAAATGAACGTTTTATATTTACAGAAGTGTTAATGCAAAATAACAAACTACCCATTAAATTAAAAAATGAATTTAGTAATTCAAATATAGTTGTGCTTGAGTCGCCTTCTATCGAATTAGATTATGCCAATGAGGAATCTGTCCAAGGTATTGGTATAATAACAAACAAATATTGCTTTGCATGGAAATTCAGCGCAGAAACTGATCATTTCGATTTAGAAAATTATGAGTGCGTGAAGTCAATTATTGAAAAAATTTAAAAAACGAATGCAAGTATAATCCAAACGAATAATTAAAAATTATAAAATTTCAAATTTGATTATTAGTTTTACTTGAGTATAATTTTGAAATGAAAAAAATTATATTTACAATTATTATTTCATTTATATCTTTTAAAGCTTACGGCCAATCCACTAATATATTAAAATTTTCCTGTGTGTATGATCCTATGGCAATTAAAAAAGAGCAAAAAAACGTTGGTTTTTTGGAGAGTGAAAAAATTAATCGTACTACAATTTGTAAAATGTTTAATTGCGTAGATGAAATTGAAATTAACAGAAATTATAATAATTCCGACGGTAAAGATGAGATCAGAATGAGAAATTCGTGGTTCAATCATCAAGGTATACTTTTAGACGATTTTACAACAAAAGAAAAAATGTTAACTATTACAACATATGTTTCACAATCATATTTTCTTGAAACTTATTTAATAAACAGGACAAACGGTAATACAACTAGAAAATTTTATAGATTTGATAATAGAGAATTTTTAACTAAACTTAAAAAGTTAGAAAGAGATAATTCCAAAAATACATCTTTATATAATAAAAAAGGAAGATTATCCTTGAATACTTTAAAATCTTTTTCGTTAGAACCATGGGAGGTCCTTCATTTTGAGGGAAGTTGTAAAGAAGGTGTTGGTATTTAAATTTTAATTTTCTGTATACATAGATAAAAACTAGTTTTTTTTTTCAGAAATTAATACATTTTTTAATAGCAATGGTAATTTTTAATAGATCATAACTTGTAACATAAAGATAAAAAAATTTATTTTTTTACTCTGAAATCACTATTATTAAATGAAAAAAATATTATTATTTTTGATATTGATATTGATAAAGTCCCCTTGTTATTCAAAATGGGTCAAAATTCGTGAAGAAAAAAAATTATCAGAGTATATCGAGATAGATTCAGTAAAAAAAAGAAATGATCTTATTTATTTGTGGAGCATGTTGGATTACAAAAAACCAGATATTAGTGGGAATCTAAGTGTTAAATATTATTCAAAATACAATTGTTCAAAAATGAAATATAAAATTATTAGCGTAATAGAATATACTACTAGTATGGGAAAAGGAAGAAACTTTACATATACTAGAAATCTAACAAATGAAACTGATGAATCAACTGAATTAAACTGGAAGCAACCTTCCCCTGATAGTACTGATTATGATAGACTTGTTTATGTTTGTAATCCAAAGAAAAAATAACTTGTATTATAATTCTTTAAAATAGATGAAAAAAAACTTTCTTTTGTTATTTACCTCATTTTTAATTTTTACGTCAGAAGTTTTAGGAAAAGATGAATTAGTTTGTAGAAAAGAAATCGAAAAAACTGAAAAAAAACTTAATATTCCTGAAAACCTTCTTCTCTCAATTGCATTGACTGAATCTGGTAAAAAAATAAAAGGTAATTTTGTTCCATGGCCCTGGACAATAAATACTGAGGGAAAAGGAATTTTTTTTAAAAATAAAAAAGAATTGATTGAAAAAGCAAAAAAAAATTTAAAAAAAAACAAAAAGAATTTTGATCTTGGATGCATGCAAATTAATTATTACTACCATGGAAAAAAATTTATAAATTTGGAGGAAATGATCGAACCAAAAAAAAATGTTTTATATTCAGGACAGTTTTTAATTCAACTAAAAAACAAGCATAAAAATTGGAAAGAGGCGATTTCGAGATATCATTCAAGTACAATCTGGAGGAAAAAAAAATATTTTACTAAAGTGATGAATAACTGGGCATACTTAAAAAAAGTAAATTATAGTTCCTCTTTAAAAATTGTAAGAACTGAACAAAATAAAATATTTGATAAAAAACCTGAAAAATTAGTGCTTAGTAAAAAAGACGAAATTTTACCTGAGAAACAACTTAAGGAAATACTTGTTGTTGATAAAAAAAACCTAACGATTGTTAATAATAAAAAGAAAAGAGATAATGTGAAATTTTCTCTAAACGAAAATCAAAGTTACAGATTAGATGAAGTTGAATACCAAGAAACTATTAAAGAACTTTCAAAGTATATTCCAGTAAATGTTAAAAAAATATTAGTCATTAATGATTTTAAATATATAGATCGGGAGACAATTTTAGATAATCTTGAACGTATTAAAAATATAAAAAATAATTAGACAATAGAAAAAAAAATTTGTTTAATAACATATATGAAAAAATTTTTAATAATATTTTTTGCATTATTTACCTTTTACAACAAAAATTCAATTGCTGATCAACTTTTAAGCTCTCATACAATTGGTCATATAACAGGAGGGTTAGGAAGTATTTTTTTGGGTCCTTTACCTGGATTGGGTTTAGCAATTTTGCCTGAAGCAATCGATATTATTCATAGTGAAAGAAATATTTTCAACGATAAAAAGGTATTCTATGTAAATGAATATTCTAAGGAGTTTCATATAGAACCACTTGTATCTGGAAAAGAGGACAAAATAACAAAATATATTAATAGCGTAAACCTTACTAATAGCTTAAATTATCAATGAAATTATTATGATTTTGAAAGCATTTAAGAAAATATTAAATATTTATATTTTCTTGACTGTTTTTTTAATTTCTTTTTCAGCTAAATCAAATAATTTTTATTTTGCAGGTTTTTCTTTTTTAGGAAATGCTGACCAAGACTTTAGATACCCTGTTGCTGTTTCACTATTTAATAAAAATCCAATTATTTTTAAAGATCCTCTTGGCAATGCTTTGGTAAATTTGCGAAGAGAAGATATAAATTTCATTCAAGAATTAGGTACTATTTCTTCTGGGGAAGCAGTTGCAATAGCTTTTGCACTGATGGACGAGGTAATTGAAAGATTCTCAATTAATGAAGGAGTTATGAATTCTTACAAAATTTTTGCTCAGATCTTGGTTTTTGACTTTAATGAAAAAAAGGTAATAACTAATTATCCAGTCCTTGTTCAAAAAGAGGTATTAACAAATAGTATTCCAAACACTGAATTTGATTTTGAGCAGTTAAAAGATATGTATTTAAATACAAATAATAAATCTTCAGTATTTAGATATTGGGTTGAAGAGCTAGAAGATGCTAAAATTTTAAATTCAGGGACTCTTCACTTACAACTTAGAAATGTTGAATTGGATGCTGCGGTAGCTAATCAGATACCACAAAATTTAGCTATGAATAATCTCCTTAAAGTCCGTTCTGCTCAGAAATTAGAATATCATATTTCTAGCAAACAAAATGTTCCTATATTACCATACACAATAGGACAAATCGGAAATTTTAAAAAAGGGTTGGTAGCTAGATTTAGTGATTCAATCGAATATGATTTAGCCCTTCCAGAAGCTGATTTTGTAATGGACCTTTTAATAAGAGAATTTAAAAATATAACTGTTGATAGAGGAAAATTTGAAGTAAAAATTTATGGAGCTTTCATTACTTTGAAAGTGATAGAACCTTGGACTAATACGATTTATCTAGATTCTAAGTTTGATTTTAAAAATGAATTAGTAATTCCTAAATCTGAGAATTTTAAAATTTTAGATGAATGGGATGTTTATCAAAGAACACAGGATGCGTTGTTCTCTAGTCTAGCGAAACAAATATCTGAGCAAGACAGTGAGAAACTTGATATAATTACTGGAACAAAAAATATAAAAAATCAATTAACAAAATTTGAGGAGATAATTAATAAATGCAGGTAAGATTTTTTTTTATAACCTTTTTATGCGTTTTTACGTTTACGAAATTTACTTACGCTGAGTTTATTTCTAAAGGAATTGGGACAATTCAAATGGAAAATAATGATCCAACAAATATTGAGACAGAAGAAGCAAAATCCTTGGCTGTTAAATCTGCGTGGAAGAATTATACAAGCAAGTTTAATACTTCTAAAATGAAACAATACATGCTTATTCAAGAAGATATTGATAAAGAATTCATGAATTATATTTTATCTACAGAGATCGTAAATAATATAATAGATCAAGGAACTAGGACTCTTAAAACTGTAGTAAAAATAAAAATTAATAATACAGCCATAGATGTAAAACTTAGTACCTTATCGGCTGCAGGACAAGCAAGTTCGGGAGAGAATAATGGTATCGTTGGACTTTTTATAATAAGAGAATTAGAATCAAGAAAAATATTTCAAGAAAAAAAAGTAGATATTAGCGCTTCTCAAGATGCAAAATCTGTATCAGAATCCATAGGTGATTCTACAGATTCAATTAAAAGAGAATCCTTTAGCAAAACAGAATCCGGAGGATCATCAACTCAAAAAAGCGATGTGATTTTGTATAAAAAAGCATCTAATACTATTTCGTCTGACGTAATATCCGATAATATGAATGATATTCTTGGAGATTTCATGTTTGAGGTTACTGAATACGATGAATTTTCTGCAGATTATGATGCACCTGAAAGAGCAATTATAGAGACTGAATTTATTGAATTTAACAAATTGTCAAGAAATACTAAAAAAGCTGTTAGTGGTATGATGAAGGAAATTAGAATAGAGGAGCCTGAGTTTAAGTATTTATTAACAACAACTTTAGACAGTGATCAAGCATTTATAGATCCAACATCAGGCAATAAAAAAGTAGTTGTTAATATTAATGCTAGGATTCAGAGTTTTGAAAAAAAAAGACCCAAAACAGTTGCTTCTTTTTCAACTCAAGCTTTTGGAATGGGACCAAATGAGAAATCAGCTGCAACGAGCGCATTAAAAAATGCTGTTAAATTGACTGCTAAAACTCTTGTAGATAAGATGAATGCAAAAGGACTCAACTAAACTAAACAGAAAAGGAAATCATATGAAACTTCTTATTAAAATATTTATTTTTGCGTCTCTGATATATCATCAACCTGCTCAAAGTATTGGTGATTTTGAATTACCGAAAATTCCTGGATTAGGAGGAGGAGATTCTGCAGGGGGCTTAGATATTGATGCTCTTACTGGAAAACAATCGGAATTGGTAAAATTAATGACGCAAGCAATTCTTAATTTGACAAAGGCACAGATAAAATTTTTAGAGGCATTGGGTGAAAAAGAAGCAGCTATCGCAGCCGGAATGTATCTTGAAGCTCTTAAAACGGGAGAAAATATTGGAAAAGACAATCTTAAGAAAGCAGTTGAACAAACAAAAACAGTGCAAACATTGATTAATAAGAAATTAGCTGAAAATAAAGTATTAGATGCAAAAGCGAAATTAACTTTTGCTAAGGGAATACCATCATATGGAAAAGGTTTATTAGGATTGTCAATGACAGGACTAAAAGCAAAACAAACAGTTGATTCCATCGGAAGTAATCCAAGTCCATTAATACTAGCTAAAGCAGGAAGTTTATTTTTTATAGCAAAAGAAACTCCAAAAGCAATAGGGACGTTTGCTAGTTCGACTGGTACTATCGTGGATTTCTCAACAATGAATAAAATTGATACTAAACCTTTAGAAGAGGCAAAAAATAGTCTTGGGAGATAATGAAAAATTTTTTTTTTATAATATTATTTTTTCCTTTTTGTGTTTACTCAAAAATTGAGGTCAAGAGAGTTGAGGTGAATGGGATTGGTTTAACTCAACAGTTAGCAGTAGAATCAGGATTGATAGAGGCAATATCTCAAATTAATGGAGCAAAAATAGCAGCCGAGATTAAAACCTCATTATCTCAAACTACAAACAATAATGAAACAGATGTAGATAAGTCTTTTAATAAGAATGTGTTAAAATTTACTGAAGGTAATGTGAAAAGTTATAAAGTTCTGTCAACGTTCAAGGAGGGTAATTTCTATAAAGTTAAACTATCAGTTGATGTTACAAAGTTTAAAAAATCAATTCAAACAAAACGTCTAAGACTTGCAGTTATCCCTTTTAGATTATCTGACACTTTAAAAGTTAATGATACAGTAAAAAATTTTGAGGATTCAATTACTTCTAAAATAGAAAATTATCTTACGCAAACTCGAAAATTTGCTCTTATTGACAGAACTTTCATAGAGGAACAGACAAAAGAATTAAATTTTATTTCAAGCGGTATAAAAACGAGTATGTCAAGCGATGAAATTGCAAAATTGGGTAATAGAATTGGCACAGATTATTTGGTAGTGGGAAGAATAGAAAAAGCAAATTCGTTTGTTACAGAAAAACAAAGCAAAGTATCAGATTCGGTTAAAAAATTTCTCAACACGAATGTTGTTTTAACCTTAAGAATTATTGACGTTGCAACGACTCAGATCAAATTTTCTGATACGTATAAAAAGTCTACTAATTCCTCGATTGATAATGTGGCTTCTGATTTAGCGTTAAATATTGGTGAGGAAATAATTAATTCAATTTACCCAATTAGAATTATTAATGCGTCTTCAACTCAAGTAATCCTGGGACAAGGGGGTAAAACTATGAACACAGGAGATTTGTTCAAAGTATATCAACTTGGAAAAAAAATGAAGGATCCATACACTGGAGAAAATCTTGGAAGGGAAGAAATTGAAGTTGCCACAATTCAAATAAAAACAATTAAACCAAAAACATCTGAAGCTCAAATTTTAGAATCTATTATCAGGTTATCAGATGCAATTAAAAATCAAGATACCTTCATTGTAAGACCATTTAAAAAGGCAAAAGTCTTTAAAACTTATTCTAAGCCAATAAAAAAAACTCAATCAATTAAAAGTATTAAAAAGGAGTCTGAAGAAGAATGGTAAAATTTATGTCTATAATTATAACTTTTCTATTATGCACAACTTACGTTAGAGCACAGCAAGATAGTACTGAGGTAGATCCATATCTGGAACTTGCAGACTTAATTGCTGCAGAGGAGGGACCTTTAGAAAAATGTAAAGATTATGTAAGAAAAAAAGAATGGAAAGAGTTTGAAAAAAACATCATAAATGGTAAGGAGGTAAATTTAGCATGCGGAAGTTCAGGCATTAATGTTCCCCCAAGTAATAAAAATTTCCTGTCATCGAGAACTGTCGCATTTAATGAGGCTCTTTTTGATGCACAAAAAAGATTTAGTGAATTCAAATCTAAAGAAATTCAAATTCAAATTAGCAAACAATTACAAAAGGGTTTTGGAGTCGATGATAAATCTTCAATTGAGAAAAGTGATGAGCTTTTTAAAGAAGATACGAATCTTGAATCAGATAATTTATTTAATAAACTATTAAAACTAGCTAATAGTGAGGTAGATAAGAAGCTAGAGGACGTGAATTCGGAGACTGAGAAAAATTCACAAAAAATTAAAGAAGAAATTGAAGCATTGGCTCAATCAAGTGTTTTTGAGAAAACCATTCAGTCTGCTTCTCAAATTTCTATGAATGGACTTCAGTCTTTTAAAGTTTGGGAAGAATGTAAAGAAGGAAAAAAACAATGTAAAGTTGCGATACTTGCCCTAAGAACACCAGAGCAGGGCGCGATAGCGAAAGCTTTGTTAAATAATAATTTAATTGCCTTAAAGGGAAAACCTGGAAGTCCACTGATTCAAAAATTTACACCTAAACAGGTTATGGCGAATATTGGTGTAAGAATAAAAAGAGATGAAAACGGATATTATCATATTTTATCAACGGCTGTAAGTAAAATTGAAACTGATTCTGATCTATCTGAGCAGGCTGCAATAACAGAAGCGATTGAAGAAGCAGATTCAAATTTAAGGTTGTTTGCAGGAGCTCAAATATCGGCAAATTCTGAAACTTTATTAAGAGAAGTTTATGAGGAATACAAAGGTGGAAAACAAGAAAATGAAATTGATAAAAAATTAAAGTCTAATGTAACGGCCTTGAGCAAAAAAGCTGCCATTACTGGTATAACTGAACTTGATAATGGCATTACAATGCACCCTGCAAATAAATTAAAGGCAAGGTATGTCGTCAGGAAATGGTCACTTAGTTCACAAAGTGATGCTTCAGAAGCTGATTTTGATTCTGATTTAAATTCTAAATTTAGTGATAAAGACTCTTCTAATACATCAGAAATTGAAAAAAATTTAAATTTGGAAAGTGAGGAAGCTGATTTTTAAAATATACTATTTAACTTTTTCTTTAGTGTTTACAAACCTCCTTGCTTCTAATTTAGAAAAAGAGTATGAAAATATAAAAAAAAATATGAGTATTGAAAAAGTAATGGCGTCGCAAAATTTTTTTTTTGCCTCCTCATATTCGAAAGTTAGTTCAGAAGAGAGCATTGATATTGAAATGAATAAGCAAATAGCCTATTCAAAGTTAATACAGCATTTAGAAACATTAATTGATTGGCCACTTGAAATAAATTCGGGATTAAGGAACGCATTATGGAATTTTCATACAAATACGTATAATTTTAATTTTAAAAACTCACAATTAGTTGATAGTGGAAAGATTGGAGACTCATACTTTGTAATTGTAGGTATACCAAAACAAGAGTTATTAAAAAATAAAGTAAGTTACCAAAAAATTATAAATAATTTAAAAAAAATGAAATGAAAGGTTTTATCAATATTGCTGTCTTATGTATTTGCTTTATATTTATGAGTTGTTCAACAGCTGATAATAATATCAAATATGTTGGAGATTGTGAACGGGAAACAAAAATATTAAAAATTTATGGAGATACAATAAGAATAGAATATAATTTTAGTGAGAAAACTGAAGCTTTAAGAACTGCGGAAAAGTATTGTAAAAATAGAAATAAAATAGCTCACGAAAATCAATTAAATTGTGATGGTTGTTGCAGAGTTACTTTTCTTTGCAAGTCTCAATAAACTAAATTTCCTAAATTTAAATAGTATCAAAAACAAGGTTATAAACTTTTTGTTATATTTTTTTAGAATATTTAATATGAAGTTTTTTTATTTAGAATTGATAAAATTTTACTATTATTCTAACCTGAAGGTATGCTTTTATTAATATCGCTATTTTTTTTACTTTTGCAATCATCACATGTTTTGGCCATTGATGAGAACCCAGATAATCTTTTGATATTCGATGAAACATTTGGAAATATAAATCAGAAGAAAACTGAAATAAGAAACTTTGAAAGGTCTGGTTTATCAAGTTTTGAATGGAGAAAAAGAAAATGCTACAAAGTAATTTATACTTATATTCAAGATACAAAACTTTGTGATCTTGGACAAAAAAATTACGGTTGTAAAAGTCAATACGCGGTTGAACAAATAAGAATCGCACCTAAATTTCTAAAATATTTAAAAGAATTATCAGTTGTTTGTGCAGAGGGACATTTCTTTAATGAAAGTATTGCAGATCTAGTTACAACTGGAGATAGAAAAAATTTTGATAGTATAATTAGAAAAATAAAATCTGGAAAATATTTTCAGTCTAATACTTCCATTGCGAAAAATGATGTTCAAGTAAACATTAATTCAATAACTAAGAAAACACAAAAACAAAACTCATCAACAAACAAGATACCTCAAGTGAAAAAAACTGAAACTATTCCTGTTAAACAAAAAGAATTAAAAATGGTTAACAATAATAATCAGAAAGAAAGTGATGTAAGTAATCAGAGTAAAAAAAAATCAATAAAAACAGCCCAAACTAAAACAAAAAAATCTTTATCTGAGAAAGATGCTCTCAGACAGAAGCTTAGAAGTTACGGATTTGTATTTTCTGAAGAAGAACTGGAAACTATGTATTCTAAGCTCAAACAGCAAACTAATAAAAATGATTTACAAAACTCTGAAAACGAAAATATAGCACAAAAACAAAATCCAGAAAGCAAAAAAAAAGCTGAGGCAGAAAAGAAAAAACTAGAGGCCAAAAAAA
>CENJ01122678.1_pt1 | contig 10155 bp, 8 predicted proteins | sample 356161 | NCBI WGS metagenome assembly CENJ01 (sample SAMEA2619531, study PRJEB7988) | marine metagenome | biome: marine biome (ENVO:00000447); feature: surface water layer (ENVO:00002042); material: "saline water (ENVO:00002010), including plankton (ENVO:xxxxxxxx)" | depth 5 m | reverse complement strand
TTTTTCGACGTTATACCTATTAGAGAGTTTTTATTTGGTACCCATTGGAGTCCGCAAATTGCTATTCGTGAAGGACAAGCCGGTGGGTCGGGGGCTTTTGGCGCCATTCCTCTGTTTGCCGGCACCTTGATGATTACTTTTATTGCTATGCTACTGGCTGTTCCTATTGGTCTGATGTCGGCTGTTTATCTGTCGGAATATGCGTCCAAGCGGTTACGGAATATTGCCAAACCCGCCATTGAATTACTCGCGGGTATCCCAACTGTCGTTTATGGCTTTTTTGCCGCCCTGTTTGTTGCGCCGTTTTTACGAAATAATGGCAGCGTCATCGGGCTGGAATTATCTTCCGAGTCGGCATTGGCGGCTGGTTTGGTGATGGGGATTATGATTATTCCATTTATCTCATCTCTTTCAGATGATGTGATTAATTCCGTGCCGCAAAATCTGCGTGACGGCGCCTCTGCGCTGGGTGCAACACAGGCAGAGACAATTACACAGGTTATTCTCCCCGCCGCATTACCGGGTATTGTGAGTGCAATTTTGTTGGCAATATCCCGTGCTATTGGTGAGACCATGATTGTTGTCATGGCGGCGGGTGTTGCAGCGAATTTGACGGCCAACCCTTTTGAGTCCGTGACCACGGTAACGGTTCAGATTGTGATGTTGCTGGTGGGGGACCAAGAATTTGACAGCGCCAAAACGCTTGCTGCTTTTGCGCTCGGGCTTGTATTATTTTTTGTAACGCTGATGCTCAATATTTTGGCGCTCTATATTGTACGTAAATACAAGGAGCAATATGACTGATCAGGCGACACAAACCGCGCAATCAAAGCATCTGAAGAAGCGCTATCGAGCTGAAAAAAGATTCAAATTCTTCGGGCTGGCAGCGATTTGTTCAGCCGCCGGTATATTGCTTGTGCTGCTTGGCGGATTGACACAAATGTCTGTTCCGGCCTTTACGCATCATTACGTCACGCTCGATATTGCCATTCCTGAAACAATCATACAGGCCGAGCAAGTGACAGACCTCGCCGCTATGAGAAAAGTGAACTGGCGCGGGATGGTTCGTAAAACCCTCAGAAATGAATTTCCGGAAGTGACTGACCGACGCGGTAAGCGTGCTGTCGGCAATCTGTTGTCGGGCGGTGCCGGCGATGCGTTGCGCGACAAAGTTCTCAATGACCCGACTATTATCGGCTCGACTGTAGCGGTGGCATTGCCACTTTCCGACGATGTTGATTTATTATTGAAGGGTCTGATTGACCGTTCTCTGCCCGAAGAGAACAGGGTGATTTCAGATCGCGAATTAACCTTTATCGACCATTTAGAGGCCGCAGACCGGATTGATAGGCGGATTGCCTGGTTTTTGTTTACGTCCGGTGATAGCAGAGAGGCTGAAATGGCCGGTCTACGCAGCGCGGCAGTCGGTACACTCCTGACCATGCTGGTGACGCTTCTTTTCAGTTTTCCACTGGGTGTGATGGCGGCGATTTATCTGGAAGAAATTGCGCCGAAAAACCGCCTGACGGATTTGATTGAGGTGAATATTAATAATCTGGCTGCCGTACCGTCTATTGTGTTCGGCTTGCTCGGTCTGGCGGTGTTTATTAATTTCTTTCATCTGCCGCGCTCTGCGCCTCTTGTCGGCGGGATGGTGCTGGCGCTCATGACACTGCCGACCATTATAATTGCAACACGTGCCGCGCTTGCCGCCGTTCCCCCCTCTATCAGAGAGGCGGCATTGGGTGTTGGCGCGTCGCCTATTCAAGTGATTTTTCATCATGTGCTGCCACTTGCCATGCCGGGTATTCTGACGGGAACAATTATTGGTCTCGCTCAGGCCGCAGGTGAAACGGCACCGCTTTTGATGATTGGGATGATGGCATTTATTGTTGATACGCCCATGTGGATTGATGATAAGGCGACGGTTTTGCCGGCACAGATTTATATGTGGGCCAATAATCCTGAGCGTGCTTTTCAGGCCAAAACAGCTGCCGGTATTATTTGCCTGATGGTATTTTTACTTTTGATGAATGCCTTGGCGATATATCTGAGAAAGAAATATGAAAAGAGATGGTGACATGACGCTTTCAACTCCCAAAATCAAATCATCGGGCATTATTGTTGAATATGACGAAAAGCGTGCCTTACATGGTATTGATTTGGATATTTACCCGAATGAAGTCACGGCCCTGATTGGCCCCTCGGGTTGTGGTAAATCAACATTCTTGCGCTGTATCAACCGTATGAATGATGTCATTGATAATTGTAAGGTTAGCGGGCGGTTGATGATTGATGATACGGATGTTTACGACCCTGAAATTGATGTCGTTGAACTCCGCGCGCGCGTGGGCATGGTATTTCAAAAGCCTAACCCCTTTCCAAAATCAATTTATGATAATGTGGCCTATGGTCCGCGTATTCATGGTTTGACGGAAAACAAAGATGATATGGATCGCATTGTTAAAAAAAGCCTTAAGCGCGCCGGCCTCTGGGATGAGGTAAGCGAGCGTTTAGATGACAAAGCGTTGGGACTGTCGGGCGGGCAACAGCAGCGACTTTGTATTGCCAGAGCGATTGCGGTTAATCCTGATATTCTTTTGATGGATGAGCCGTGTTCGGCGCTTGACCCAATTGCGACATCTATTATCGAAGAACTGATTAATGAATTACGGGAGCGTTTTACGATTGTTATCGTGACCCACTCCATGCAACAGGCGGCACGCGTATCGCAAAAGACAGGATATTTTCATCTTGGCAATATTATCGAATATGGCGAAACAAATGATATTTTCACGCGTCCACAAAATGAACAAACAGAAGCCTATATATCAGGCCGGATTGGATAGCGCATAAATGGTAGAAAAGAAACATATTGTAACCGCATTTGACGAAGATTTAACGACGTTGAATGACATTATGGCTAGAATGGGCGCCTTGGCAGAGACCCAGCTTTTTGCTTCTACTGAGGCGCTTATTGCCCGAAACCCCTCCGATTTGGATGATATTATCAAACGAGATAAAGAACTCGATGATCTTGAGGCATTGCTGAACGAAAAAGTCATTGAGATTATTGCGCTACGCGCCCCGCGCGCAGAGGATCTGCGTCGGGTGATTGTCGCCTTGAAAGTGGCTTCGACATTGGAGCGTATTGGTGATTTGGCTAAAAATATTGCCAAAAGAAATAAGGTAATATTATACACCACGTTAAAAACGCAGACGTTGCCCTCAATCAGAACCATGACATCCATGGTTCTAAAAATGCTCAATAAGACTTTGGATGCTTATGTAGACGTTGACGCGCTCACAGCGCTAGATGTCATGGAGTCAGATATTGAGGTGGATAAGCTCAACACGGTTGTTTTTCAAAGTCTCATTGAAGAAATGTCGTATGATCAGGAACAATTGAAGATTGGCCCACATCTGCTTTTTGTTGCCAAAAATATTGAACGCATCGGGGATCACATTACAGCTATTGCCGAGCAAATTTACTTTTTACATCACGGAGAAATGCCAGATCAGGATCGGCCAAAAGCCGATAGATCGAGTACAATTGCTTTGAGTTAGGTAGAGAAATGTCAGCCAAAATCCTTATAGTCGATGATGAGCCTGCACAACAACAATTATTGAGATATAATATTGAAAAGGCAGGCTATGATATTTTGCTTGCTGATAATGGTAAAGATGCCCTTATCATTATTGAAGAAGTAAAGCCGGATTTGATCGTCCTTGATTGGATGATACCTGAAGCCTCAGGCATTGATGTTTGCCATGAGTTACGCAGTCGCCCAGAGACGCGCCTGTTACCGATACTTATGGTCAGTGCGCGGGGCGAGGAAGGTGACCGTGCGCTGGGGCTGGATTCGGGTGCGGATGATTACATCACTAAGCCATTTTCTCCACGAGAATTGGTATCGCGTATCAAAGCTTTACTGAGACGTTCACGCCCGACATTGTTGCAAGATGCGCTGGAGTTTCAAGGCTTGGAATTGAACCCCGAAACCATGCGGGTAACGAGAAACGGCGATGATATTCATCTTGGAGCGCGTGAGTTTAAGCTTCTGAGCTTACTCATTGAACGCCCTGAACGCGTTTTCAGTCGCGATCAGCTACTTGATTTGGTCTGGGGGCATGGGGTTTATGTCGAGGAACGGACGGTTGATGTGCATATGAGCCGTCTGCGCCGCGCCTTAAATAAAAGGTCGGATGGTGGTCCGGATAGGCCGGATATGATACGCACCGTGCGCGGCGCGGGTTATGCGCTGACCAAAAAAGATTAAGGTTCTTTAGTCTCTATTTGGTGGTTCTGTGTTTGGGTGGCCATTTATTTTGTTGCCGTTTTTGCAGCAAATGCCATGAGGGTGTAACAAATAAGCGCCGCCGTAAAATCATTAGATGTCAGTCCTTCAACGGGCGCAAGTTCGGTGAGATCAATGCCGACACAGCGTCGCCCTTTAAGGGTGCTTTCTACCAAATCCAGTGATTGATAAAACCCTAGCCCGCCCGGCACAGGTGTCCCTGTTGCGGCAATGACGGACGGGTCAAGACCGTCCACATCAAAGGTGACATAAATATTTTCCGGAAAATCATCCGGCAACTCAATCTGGCTAATATTGTTTCTAACCAGCATCGGGCCGTCATGAGCGATGACCCCGTGCTTGGTGCGGGCAAGCTCTTCTTCCGTGCTGAGTGCGCGAACGCCGAGAGAGACAATCGGCAGTCCCGCTTCGGCCAGCAGATGCATCACGCTGGCATGAGAATGATGATGACCTTGATAAGCCACGCGGAAATCGGCATGAGCATCAATTTGTACAATGCCGAGGCTTTCACCTTTTTGATGCAGCGCATCCAAGACCCCCATTACCGCGCCATAGCTCACACTATGTTCGCCGCCAAGTGTTACCGGAATATGCCCCTTTGCGCTGATGTCGGCGGTCAGGTCGCGCAGGTCTTGCATCACCTGTTCAATCGGTTGCGTGCAATCCAGCTCAGAATGCGTGAAAATACCTTGCTGGCATGGCTCAAAGCCCTGCACATTGCGCTCCAACTGGTCGCTTGCCTTCAGAATAGCTTCCGGCCCTTTGCGGGTGCCAGTGCCGTAAGATACCGTGGCCTCCAGACCGCAGGGGATAATTTGGAACAGAGCGTCGGCCGGTTGATTTTCGGTAGCGCTGAGTTCGGAGCCTAAAAACTGCCGGGTCATGACAGGCGCCTTTCAAAATCACTAAAATTAAATTCTCTGACGAGTTTAAGGGCATCCGTCTGGCTATTCCAGATGGCAATGGACGGCATCCTCATGCCGTTAAAGGTGGTTGTTTTGACCATTGAGTAATGCGCTTGATCAAGAAAGGCGAGGCGTTGCCCGCGCTCAGGCATGTCAGGGAATGTATAGGTACCGATAACATCACCGGCGAGGCAACTCGGCCCACCCAGCGTAACATTTACCCCGTCTTCAGACGCCTCATTGAGCATAGCCGGACGATAAGGGGCCTCCAATACATCTGGCATATGGCAGGTCGCGGAAATATCCAAAATGGCAATTGGGCCATCATTATCCGTCACATCAAGCACCTCGCCGACAAGGATACCCGCGTCAAACGCAATCGCTGTGCCGGGCTCAAGATAAATCTGTGCCGCATAGTCAGAGCTTAGTCTTTTCAATAAGGCGATAAGAGCCTCAGTGTTGTAATCCGGTTGTGTCAGCATGTGTCCACCACCAAGATTGAGCCATTGAAACCGTCCCTTATGCGCTGACAGATAAGGCTCTATAGCCGCAACAGTGCGCGCCAGTGGGTCAAAACCCTGTTCGCATAAATTATGCAGATGCAACCCATTTATCTCCGGACGGTCAAGTTGCATGAGTTGGTCGAGCGGTTGCCCGAGCCGTGAACCGGTCATGCTCGGATCATATTTTGCCGTCTGCCCCTCAGAATGTTGCGGGTTGATACGCAAGCCGGTCTCTGTGCCCTGTCTGAGGGCTACATCTGCAAAGGTGGCGTGCTGACTTAAATTGTTAAACACCAAATGGCTGGAGAGTGCAGCGATATCTTCTATTTCTGATGGCTTGAAGGCGGGCGCAAAGCTGGACAGTTCGCCTGAAAAATATTTTTTGGCAAGTTGGGCTTCCCACAAACCTGACGCGCAACATCCTGCCAGATAGTCGTTGATAAGTGGCGCCAGCGACCACATGGAAAAAGCTTTTAAGGCCAGCAGTATTTTTGCGTCAGTGGCTGTGGCGATGTCTTTAAGAATTTGCAAATTTTCGGTCAGCTTGATTTCATCAATGACAAAACACGGGCTGGGGAGTCGCGATAAATCGAGATCGCTAAACTTTCCGGCACCTGATGATTGCGTGGGGAGCATGGTTAGAAACCCAACATGATTAAAAATCTAAAGCAGCAGACAATTCAGTGACATGCCAGGGCAACCCATAAAGATTAAGTCTGTCCATAAACGGGTCGGGGTCAAACTGTTCCATATTCCAGACCCCCGGTTTACGCCAACTTTTATCCAATATTAGCGATGCCCCGATCATTGCCGGCACGCCTGTTGTGTAACTTACAGCCTGACTGCCGACTTCTGCAAAGCAATCTTCATGGTCGCAGACATTATAGAGATAAACGGTTTTCGGTTTGCCCTCATGAGTGCCACTGACAATGTTTCCAATACAGGTTTTGCCTTTAGTTGTTTCTCCCAGCCCTGAAGGCTCCGGCAGAACAGCCTTTAAAAACTGAAGTGGAACAATTTCTTGGCCTTCATATAATATTGGTTCAATCGAGGTCATGCCGATATTCTCCAGTACATTAAGATGTGTGAGATAAGCGTCACCGAAGGTCATCCAAAAACGGGCACGGGTCAGTTCTGGGAAATGCTTGGAGAGGGACTCAAGTTCCTCGTGATACATCAGATACATGTTGCGCGCCCCGACTTGGGGAAAATCAAAACGCTGCTTATGGCTTAGAGCAGGTGTCTCGACCCATGCACCATTTTGCCAGTGCCGTGCAGGGGCAGTCACTTCGCGGATATTAATTTCCGGATTAAAATTAGTTGCAAAAGGCTGACCATGATCACCCCCATTGCAATCAAGAATATCGAGTGTCTGCATATTATCCATGTGATGCTTGGCGATATAGGCGGTGAATACATTTGTCACTCCGGGGTCAAAGCCAGAACCTAAAAGTGCTGTCAGACCGGCTTTTTCAAACTTTTCCTGATAGGCCCATTGCCAATGATATTCAAATTTTGCCTCATCCAGGGGCTCATAATTTGCTGTATCCAAATAATTGGCACCGGCAATGAGGCAGGCTTCCATTATATTTAAATCCTGATAGGGCAGTGCCAGATTAACCACGAGAGAAGCATCAGACTTTTCGATAAGCCGTGTTGTTGCCTCAATATCGTCAGCATCAAGTTCAGCCGTTGCGATGGTAACGCCGGTGCGGTTTTTTACACTGGCGGCAATCGCGTCGCATTTGGAGACACGGCGGCTGGCAAGGGTTATTTCAGAAAACATATCCGGCCACATTGCCATTTTATGGACGGCAACAGAGCCGACACCACCCGCACCGATAACGAGAACCTTAGACATTTTGCCCTCCTGATTTAATGCTCAAAATAGGTGTAGCCTTGAATGCTGTCTTTGAAAGTGGAAATCATTTCCTTCCTTTCAGCCGCGCTGACACGCCCGGCTCGGACGGCATTTTCAACGATCACTTTGAAAGTGTCGACCATACGACGGGGGTCATATTCGACATAACTCAATACTTCAGAGACCGTATCGCCCTCTTGTTCGTGCATCATATCAAAACTTCCATCCGGGTTTAATTCAATGGTCACAACATTTGTGTCACCAAACAGATTGTGCAAATCACCCAATGTTTCCTGATAAGCACCGACAAAAAATACGCCCAGATAATATTCTTCACCTGCCATAAGGTCATGTACCGGAAGGGTGTTGGACACTCCTTTTTCAAGCACAAATTGGTCAATTTTGCCGTCACTGTCGCAGGTAATATCACTCAAAACAGCCTCTCTCTGAGGTCTTTCATTTAGCCTTTGTAACGGCGCAATCGGGTGAATTTGATCAATCGCCCAGATATCCGGCAAGCTCTGAAAAAGGGAGAAATTGCAATGGAATATATCTGCGGCCTGTTCCAGCGCATCAATCATGTCTTCACCAATGCTGGTTGTGTCGCATTGATGGGCCGGCAGAAGCAGGTTTTTAATTCTGTTCATCAAATATAAATATGTGCGTTCGGACTTTGCGGTCATGGCAAGGTTGACTTGATTGCTTTGGAAAAGACTGCGCACTTCATCGCGGTAATATTGCAAATCGTTCCAGCATTCTTGTAATCTTTCATGTGACAGATAAGTTTCAATCTCCAGCATTTTGGTGAGGAGTGGATGGTCATCATCTGCGGCATCAACTTTTTGTGTGCTGTCAAAATGGGTTGCCTCAAGCACGTTGAATAATAACATTGAAGATTGGGCAACACAGGCGCGCCCGCTTTCCGTCACAATCACCGGATGCGGCAGGTCATGTGCATCCATCATATCTTTCACGGTCTCAATAATATTCAGGCAATATTCATTAAGTGAATAATTTACCGAATTTGCAGAGGCGACATGTTCGCCTGTATAATCAACACCAAGACCGCCGCCAAGATCCAGATGCGTCAGTGGCGCACCCTCGCGTCGTAGCTCAACAAAAAACCGCGCCGCTTCCTGTGTGGCGTGACGGATTTCAATAATATTTGGTACCTGACTGCCCAGATGAGAGTGCTGGAGAACCAGCCAATCCAGCGCGTCGTGCTGGCGGAGTTTTTCAACAACATCCATGACCTGAGGAATACTTAAACCGAAGGTGCTGCGATCTCCGCTGGATTTAGACCAGTTACCGCTGACAGTGTAAGTCAGTTTCACACGAATGCCGAGTTGTGGCGTAATGCCTGTTTCTTGTGCAACATCAAGCACAAGATCCAATTCGCGCGGGCTTTCAAGCACCAGAAAACAATTATAGCCCAGCTTTTGCGCCATGAGCGCAAGTCTGACAAATTCGCTATCCTTGATGCCGTTACAGATAATTGCCGCTTCTTTTGAGAGATTATGCGACAACGCAATCAAAAGCTCTGCTTTAGAACCAACCTCCAGACCAAAATCATACGACCTTCCAAATTCAACAATCCTGTCAACGACAGGGGCTTGCTGGTTCACTTTGACCGGAAATACGCCGCGATATTTACCTTTATAGGCCAGTTCATCAATCGCCGCGTTGAAAGAAACATTAATCTGGTCTATGCGGCTTCTCAGAAAATTTGTGACACGTAACAAAACAGGCGCAGTTATGCCGCGTTGGTCGAGATTCTTGATAATTTCGGTTAAGTCGGTTGGTGGACTGTTCGGATTATCTGGCTGACACAGGCCGATATGACCGTTTTCAAGAACCGTGATAAGGCCATCGCCCCAGCGGGAGATGCCGTAAATATCCTCGGTTAGTCGGTCTTTATCGAAATATTCAGAAATAGAGATGCCAGCAGACATAACGCCCTCCTCATAAACATGTTTTCGCTTAAATCTTTGTGAGGATAAGGTCAACAATAAATAAAAACCCCGGGAGCATTGCCCCCGGGGTTAAACTTAACAGGTAGGAAGGTGGACCTGTCGTTTTTGGGTAGAACTTAGCGGGTAAATTCTGGGTAGGCTTCAATGCCTAGCTCAGATTTATCCAACCCGGTTAGCTCATCTTCTTCACTGACGCGAATACCGACAGTAAGTTTGAGGAGCATCCAACCAATGCCACTTGCAATAATCGCGAAGATTCCGATGGAAACCACGCCAAGGAATTGAGTGCCATAAGCTGTACCCGTATTGCTCAATGGCACAATCATCGTGCCCCAGATGCCACAAACCAAATGCGCCGGAATAGCACCGACAACATCGTCAATTTTAAGTTTGTCTAGCAATGGAACCGCTAGAACAACTAAGATGCCGCCGACTGCACCAATAAATAGGGCTTGACCTATTGATGGCGCCAGTGGTTCAGCCGTGATGGAAACCAAACCACCAATCGCGCCGTTAAGAGCCATTGTGAGGTCAACTTTGCCATAAAGAAGCTGTGTTGCGATCATCGCGGCTACAACGCCCGCTGCAGCGGCC
>CENJ01021312.1_pt1 | contig 10168 bp, 10 predicted proteins | sample 356161 | NCBI WGS metagenome assembly CENJ01 (sample SAMEA2619531, study PRJEB7988) | marine metagenome | biome: marine biome (ENVO:00000447); feature: surface water layer (ENVO:00002042); material: "saline water (ENVO:00002010), including plankton (ENVO:xxxxxxxx)" | depth 5 m | reverse complement strand
AGTTCGATATCGCGCCCGTCGTCTTTTTCCAGTGAGGGTATTTCTTCCATGGGAACATAAATACGTTTAATTTTTTCATCTACCCGGCATTTAATTGCCTTTAGAGTAACTACACATTTTTGAATTGCCGTAGCACCCAGATTTCCTGTTAGTAGCCATTTATTTTTACCTTGGGCGCTGATTTTTCCTCTAAAATCTATTTTTTCAATAGAGATTAAGCTAAGCTGCTCGGCGATCTTAGAGTTATTAATTGCGTCACCTTGCCAACGAAAACTATTGCTTTTGGTGGCATTTAAATTTGAAAATTTTATGATTTTGTCCGAAATTTCGGTTTTGGGCATTTATAAATTTCTTCCTTTATTGCAATAAATAATCAACATAATGTAATTGAGCATAATATTATACTTTAATGAGGTCAGGCTAAATTTATGATTGGACGTCTTAAAAAGATTTTAAGTGTTGCTGTACTATTTCTTATTTTGGGTTGCTCCGAACAGTATCGTAAGCATGGTTACATACCCAGTGAGGAAGAATTATCAAGTGTTTCAGTATCGCAAGATGACAAAAATACTGTTATCAAGAAGCTTGGTACTCCATCAATCGGTGGTATCTTAAGTGATGGAAACATTTACTTCGTTCAGTCTAAAGTTTTAAAGAATTCAATACGGGCTTCGAAGCCCGTAGATAGGCAAGTTCTAGTCTTAAGTTTCGACGATAAAGGTAAACTTGATAATATCCAGAAATTTGGAATTGATAAAGGTAAAATCGTTATACTAGACTACCATACTACACCATCTGGTTTAAAAAATATGTCATTTCTCTTCAGGCTATTCCAAAATGTTGGTGGTCCTTCTGCCGAGTCTTTACTACAATAAACAAAATTTGGATTTATCTCTACAAGCATCATTGTCAGTCCGCTTTAATATGAGAGAAATTTATGTACTACTACCATCCCAAATTTGATTTGGAGCCAGCTTCACAGGCGGTTGATTTGGAAGAAGCTCAAGCTTTTAGATATAAAGCCTTTGGTGTGGTAAACGAGAGTGGTCTTGATAGGGATGAATATGATAAAAAATTTAATCATGTAATTATTCGTGATAGGAAGCATCGGAGGGTTGTAGGATGCTTTAGATATACCTATTATACTTCTGGTTCCTTGATTCAAACTGGTTATTCTGCAGCGCATTATGATATCAAAGCCTTAGAAAATTTTGATCAGCCCTTAATGGAGGTGGGGCGGGTATGTACGGATTTCTCTTTGAAGGATCCAGACATATTGAGATTAGTTTGGGCTTATTTGGCGCATCACGTTGAAAGAAGAAAAATTGGCTTCATATTTGGTTGTACTTCATTTGAAGGAATTGATCATGGAAAATATATAGATTGTTTTGCTATTCTTCGAGAACGCTATTTGGGTCCGAAAAAATTATTACCCAGTGTAAAGTCACCATCCGTTCTAAAATTTTCAAAAGCGCTTCGACCTGATGTAAATTTCAAAATAGCGATGTTAAAAATGCCGCCCCTTTTGAGAGCTTATCTTTCAATGGGGGGATGGGTAAGCGACCATGCAGTTATAGATTACAAGTTAAATACGCTTCATGTTTTTACAGGCTTAGAGGTGCGTAAAATACCACATGAAAAGAAGCGTTTTTTGATGAACAAACCTTGACCTGTAAATTTTTCTAAACTAGCTCAATTTGTTATGAGCGCGCCTTTAATCCAATTACGTGAAGTTTGTCTAGGTTTTGGAGGGTATGACATATTCCAAAATATAGATTTGATTTTGACTGAAAGGGAACGAAGTTGTCTTGTTGGCAGAAACGGCTCTGGCAAATCAACTCTTCTCAAACTGATTGCTGGTGCAATTGTTCCTGACGCTGGTACTATAGCTGTTCAAAAAGGAATAAAAATAAGTCTAATGGAGCAGGATCCAGACCTATCTGTTTTTTCCACTTTGGGGGATTTTGCAACAAGCCGTTTGAATAGTAATCAAGGTTATAAAATTGAGGCAATAAGTACTGGGCTGAAGCTAAATCTTCAACAAGAGGTAAAGCTTGCATCCGGTGGTGAAATAAGACGAGCAGCATTAGCAAAGATAATAGCAGAAACTCCAGATTTGATGCTGCTAGATGAACCCACGAACCACCTGGATGTTGAAAGTATAAAATGGCTTGAGACTGTACTTAAAAACTTAACATGCGGAGTAGTAATTATAAGTCACGATCGGGCATTTCTTCGGTCTGTGTCTAAATCTACCTTATGGTTAGATAGAGGTATGCTCAGACGAAATGAAAAAAGTTTCGCTGATTTTGAAGATTGGCGTGACAAAACTTGGACTGAAGAAGATGCACGCAACCATAAAATCAGGCGTCGCATAAAAGAAGAGTCCGTTTGGGCAGTAGAAGGTATTTCTGCGAGGCGCAAAAGAAATCAGGGTAGATTGAAGGCTTTAAAACAGCTCAAGGCTAAGTATGATTTGCAGGAAAAAAGGCAAGCTGCTGCAAAAATGTCTTTTCAGTCTGGCGAAACTTCTGGGCGGAAAATATTAGAGGCACAAGGTATAAGCAAAAATATTGGTGGGAAGCAAATATGCAATAAATTCAGTCTCTCAATTAGCCGTGGAGAGCGCATTGCGATGGTTGGCGCCAATGGAGTAGGAAAAACTACGCTTCTCAATATTCTATTTAGAGATTTAGCCCCTGATGAAGGTACTATTAAGCGAGGAACTAATTGGATCACTGCCAGTTTTGAGCAAAACAAAGGTAGCTTGGATTTGGATGCTAGTCTTCAGGAAAATTTAGCTGGTGATCCAGATATTGCGCTGCCAGGTAGATCTGACCAGATTCTGGTCAAAGGCGTCCCGAGACACGTAGTTGGATATTTGAAAGAATTTTTGTTCGATCCCAGTACTTTAAGGGCGCCGGTACGCTCTCTTTCAGGAGGTGAAAAATCTAGGTTAATTCTTGCAAAACTTATGGCTAAAACAAGTAATCTGTTACTATTGGACGAACCAACAAATGATTTAGACATTGAGACGCTGGATTTACTTCAGGAGCTACTATGTGAGTTCGACGGCACAATACTTTTAATAAGTCATGATAGAGACTTCGTTGAACGGGTTGCAACACGAGTTTTGTTTTTTGAAGGAAATGGTAGAATTATAGATTTTACAGGGGGTTACGAGTCATACTTAAATAAATTTTTGGATGATAAAAATTCATTAGATGTAACTGTAAAATCTCGAAAACCCAAAAATACGATGAATTTGCAGGAAAATAAGAAAAGTGTAGGTTTATCTTTTACAGAGCAGTATAGGTTGTCAGAAATTCCTGAAGAAATAGAGAGACTTGAGTTAGAGATTAAAAAGTTAGAGGAATTCTTATCCATTGATGATCTTTATCAGTCTGATCAAAAAAAATTTGATAAAGCCTCTAGTGCTTTAGCGGAACGAAAGCTGAAAATGGATAAAATTATGGAAGAATGGTTGTTACTTGAAGATAAACAAAATTATGGCCAACTGTCATGAAAATTTCCTAATTCGACTGTTTTAAAAATGCTAGCTAAGTTTATTAATCCATCTATTGTAAATAATCCCCAATAATGAGACGGTCGTGATTATTCTAAAAATATGGTGAGCGCTTACTAAGGCTGGACTTGATGCGACCGATAGTGCGATTAATGACATTTCTGTAACGCCGCCTGGGGCAAAAGATATAAAAAGTGTTACAGCTGTTAATTCAGATAAGTTTTGGAGTATGATTACAAAAATGAATGCCAGGATAAGCATTGTAATTACTGATAATGCCGACAGACGAGCTGCAGTAAAAAGAACACGTTTATCCATCCCAAAAAATCTTGCACCCAGGCTGGTTCCGATAATTACCTGTGCAACTACGATCAGTATGTCTGGAAGTTGAATGTTAATATTCGTAATTAAAGTAAATAAAATTGTTAAAAGCATAGGCCCCAACAAATGACCAGCAGGCATTCTGAGCTGAGATCCAAGGATTAAACCAAAAATTATTAAAATCGTGATATAAAATAAGTCAATTACCGAAATAATTTCATTTTTTTCCAGTGTAAAGCCAGCTGCACTACCGACTGGCGCTCCAAACCAAATTGAAATCATGACTGGCACTAGAATTATTACAAAAATAACTCGCAAGAATTGTTGAAGAGTTACAACTTTTATTTTTCCTCCATACTGCTCAGACATAGCGATACACTCCATTAGCCCACCCGGTGCAGCTGAAAAAAATGCAGTAGCTCGATCATATTTTCCAAATTTTATAAAAATTTTATAGTTTACAAAATGGGCGCACCAACTAAAAATTAATAAACCAAATATACTTGGAAAGTATTTGGTGAATTTATCCATTAGATCAGGAGTAACCTGCGATCCAATCATTACGCCGATTATGGCTACAAAATAATTTCGAAATTTTTGAGGAAATCCGTAATTTGAAGGAGCTATTTTCTCTCCAAAATTAATTGACCACATAGCACATGCTAATAATGGGCCTAGCATCCAAGGAAGAGGTAGCAGGGTTTTAGAGGCCACCCAACCAACTAACGTCCCAAGCGCTAATAAAAGCGCACTGTAAAAAAGGTTTTTCTTCAATGAAATTTCCTTTTATAGAATTATTTATATCGAAAATAGATGTTTAACCTGAAAGACTGCTAGTTTTCTCTAGCGTGTTTTTTAAGGAACTGAAAGAAAGATTGCGTTTTGGGGTGTTTATACTCCAAAGCAAGTGTGTATGCGTTAACCATAAAAAAACAAGCTTTGTTTTTATTGGGTGAGTTATAAGCTGCTTCTGCATATAATTCTGCTAACTTAAGACCATCATTATTCTGATGAGCAACTAAAATTTTTTTCTCTAAATCCTCGTCAGGATTTCTGCATGCGTCCATTTTGGACCTCATTAGCGACCCAAAAGTGAAAACAATGAGTAGGATTATCCATTACTGGTGAAAATCGACCTCCATCAAAATTTACCGCATGACGTCCTTTTTGCATACCTTCAACTACAGGAATATCTTCGTCGAAAATTAGCCTCCATTGCTTACTATTTTTAAGGCGTAAGTGCTCTGGCGTATCTTCCTGAGAATAAAATAGGTGAATATGTTCATATGTTTTTTCAGGGCCATCCGGTATTAGAATGATTGCAAAGGCATGATCCTTGTGAACGCCGAGGAGAACATTTGGATAAACAGCAATATATTCAGCTGCAGTATCCCATTTTGCTTTTAAATTAGAAAAATCAGGGAAAACATTACCCTCTTTATCTTTAAGCTGCTGGTAAACTTTTGTACCTTGTCCAGAAAATTTGTTTTTGTACTCAATATGATAATGGTCTTCTAGTTTGGAATAGCTGTTTAAGCCAGGGTGAACCCACGGTAAATGATAACTTTCACAATAATTTTCTACTGCCAATTTCCAATTTGCGGCTATTTCAATCGTAAATGAACTTTCCTTGCCCCCATGAAAAAGAGGTCTGTCGAAGTCTGCCCATCTATCCATTAATTCTTTCATACTATCTTCAAACTTCGGTGCATTACCCGAAAGATTTATCCAAATAACCCCCATCCATACATGGCTTCGTACTTCGGTTAGGCCTAATTTAGACCGATCAATCTCCTCATGTAGATTTCGACCTGGACCTCCTACATGAGGGGTGCTTATGAGGTTCCCGTCTGTTGAATAGCACCAGCTATGATAGGGGCACCGAATAGCCCCCTCTATGGATTTAGCTTTATCAATAAGTATCATACCACGATGCCGGCAAGTATTTTGAAAAACTTTTACTTTGTTCTCTTTCGAACGAACAATAAACAAGGGAGTGCCCTGAAAATGAATAGGTACAACGTCTCCAATATTTGGAACCTCCGCTGAAACTGCCAACCCACTCCATTTATCAAAGAGTAGAATATCTTTTTCTTCGTGGAAAACTGATGAACTAGTGTAGTGCTCATTTGGAAGTCCATTTGCTTCGCCTATTGGCAAGCAAACTTTATCTAGTGTAGCTGTCTTTTCCATTTTTTGGCCCACTTTTTTCATCTAAATAAAAAAAGATACTACTAGAGGCTAGCTCAAAACGACAAATGAGTTAAATGAAAACGACAAGATAAGTAATTTTGATGTTAGCCGCGAGATAGTGCTGCTACACCTGTTCTTGCAATTTCTATAAGACCGAGTGGACGCATCAATTCTGCGAATGCGTCAACCTTTTCTGGCGTGCCGGTAATTTGGAAAGTAAAGCTATCTAGCGTGCTATCTACTGCGTGTGCTCTAAAAATATCAGCTAATCGCAAAGCTTCTACTCTTTTTTCGCCTTTGCCGCCAACCTTCAAGAGAGCAAGTTCTCTCTCCACGTGGGGGCCATCAACAGTTAAATCATGTACTTCATGGACAGGTACTATTCGTCCAAGTTGAGCTTTGATTTGCTCGATAACCTGCGGTGTTCCCGTAGTTACGACAGTAATTCGGCTTAGATGTCCCTCATGATCAACTTCTGCAACAGTGAGACTATCTATATTATACCCGCGGCCCGAAAAAAGCCCTATTACCCTAGCAAGAACGCCAGCCTCATTATCTACTAATATTGCTAGTGTGTGGGTCTGTATTTCGTCGCTAAAACTAGACCTAAGATTATAAGCAGAGTGCTTACTTGATCCCTTTTTTATTTTTAATGCTGACATTTCTAACCTACAAAGTGAATATTCAAACTAACACTGCACCACTGCTTCCTATGGCATCCCCGGTTTCTGCCTCTCCTAGCAACATTTTATTATGTGGCTCTCCAGATGGTATCATTGGAAAGCAATTTTCATGTCTCTCAACCAAACAATCGAACAGTACCGGGCCGTCGTAAGAAAGCATTTCTAGAATAGCATCATCTAAATCGGCTGGGTCCGACACCATAATGCCTTTTGCACCAAATGCATCTGCCAATTTAACGAAATCAGGAAGAGCATCAGACCAACTGTGTGAGTATCTTTCACCGTGCAGCAATTCTTGCCATTGTCTAACCATACCTAATCTTTCGTTATTCAAAATAAATTGTTTAACAGGCAAATTATATTGAACGGCCGTACCCATCTCCTGCATATTCATCAACCAACTAGCTTCGCCAGCTACATTAATAACCAATGCATTTGGATGAGCAATTTGTACCCCTATTGAAGCTGGAAAACCGTAACCCATTGTTCCAAGGCCACCTGAAGTCATCCATTGATTAGGTTCCTCAAAACCTAAGAATTGAGCAGCCCACATTTGATGCTGGCCAACCTCGGTGCAAATGTATCTGTCCGATCTATTTCGAGTTAGCTCCTCAAGACGCTCAAGTGCAAATTGCGGTTTAATTGTTTTTTTGCTATTTTTATAGTTCAGGCATTTAACAGATCTCCATTCGTCTATTTGCGCCCACCATTTGTTAATAGCAGCAGAGTTTGTCTTTCGACCTCGCGCTTTCCACATATTTAAAACATCATCTAAAACATGTGCAATATCACCTATGATAGGAATATCGACATGAATTACTTTATTTATTGACGATGGATCGATATCAATGTGAGCCTTCTTAGAAGTGGGGCTAAACGCATCTATTCGACCAGTAATCCGATCATCAAACCTAGCACCTATATTAATCATTAGGTCACAATCGTGCATGGCCATATTTGCTTCGTAAAGCCCGTGCATTCCAAGCATTCCAAGCCAGTTATTACCAGAAGCGGGATAGCAACCCAGGCCCATTAATGTAGAAGTTATTGGGAAATTTGTACCTTTTACTAATTCTCTCAGAAGCTGACTTGCTGCTGTGCCAGAATTAATTACGCCGCCACCGGTGTATAAAATTGGTTTTTCTGAGTGCTCAATTGCCTCAACTAACTTTGTAATTAGTTCAATATCACCCTTTAATTTAGGCTTATATTGAGAAGCAGGTACTTTCTTTCCTGAAACATAATTCCCAGATGCAAATTGTACATCCTTTGGAATGTCTACTAAAACGGGGCCTGGTCGCCCAGATTTTGCAACATGGAAAGCTTCATGTAAAATCGTCGCTAGCTTATCAGTATCCTTGACAAGCCAATTATGCTTGGTACAGGGCCTTGTGATCCCGACTGTATCCGCTTCTTGAAAGGCGTCTGATCCGATCATAAACGTGGGTACTTGCCCAGTAAGAACAACTAAGGGGATAGAATCCATTAATGCGTCCGTTAATCCAGTAACAGCGTTAGTCGCACCTGGTCCTGAAGTCACTAACACCACCCCTGGTCGTCCAGTAGACCTTGCGTATCCTTCCGCTGCATGTACTGCTCCTTGTTCATGCCGAACAAGGATATGCTTTATTTCATTCTGTTGGAAAATTTCGTCATATATGGGAAGCACAGCTCCACCAGGGTATCCAAACACAGTATCAACCCCTTGATCCTTTAGGGCTTGAACTACCATCTTGGCTCCAGTCATTTGGCTAGTCATAAAGAAACTCCCACTCTATTTTTAAGTAGATATTAAACCTGTAAAATATAATCTAACGCAGTCCCAAAGGCGACCATATGAATTACAAAAAGGATGGTCAACAATAAATGCCTTCGAAAAAGTATAATTTAAAGAAATTTATTAATTTTGTTACAAAAGAGATTAAAAAAAAGCAATATTCGAAAAGAAAAATCTAAGTTTTGGTAACACACAAAAAAAACGAGCCATTAAGAGCTCGTTTTATACATAAACTTTTTAACTGATTAAGATGAGATTTCCTCTGAGTCTTCCACTGGTGCGTCGGAAACCTGATCGTCTTCGTTATCATCATCAAGACCTGCGCTTCCGATGTCGTCAAATAGTTCTGCTATCTCAAACTCTGCTTCCGCTTCGGCTTCGGCAGCAATGTCTTGTATGGATTTGCCTGATGCTTGTAAATCAGCTTCTTCAGTTGATCGGGCAACATTTAGTATTATAGTGGCGGTCACCTCCGGATGCAAAACAACTGACATTTCATGCAATCCTAATTCTTTGATAGGTTTTACTAAAGAAATTTGTTTTCGGTCAATTGAAAAGCCTGCGGAAGTAGCAACTTCTGCTGCATCCCGTGGGGAAACAGATCCGTAAAGCGCTCCCGAGTCTGATGCAGATCGGATTACTACAAAAGTTTGTCCGCCCAGTCTTCCTAGAAGTGCGTCTGCTTCTTTTTTTGTTTCTAAATTCTTCGTTTCAAGTTGGGATTTTTGCTTTTCAAAAGCTGTTATGTTCGTCTCTGATGCCGTCTGAGCTTTACCCTGAGGTAGCAGAAAATTTCGTGCATAGCCTGGTTTGACATCTACCACGTCACCCATCTGACCCAATTTTGATACTCTTTCTAGAAGAATAACTTGCATAATTCTTATCTCCTCTACTACTTAACGGCGTAAGGTAAAAGTGCCAAAAAGCGTGCACGTTTTATTGCGCGGGCAAGTTCACGCTGCTTTTTTGCAGAAACGGCGGTAATCCGAGAGGGAACTACTTTTCCTCGCTCTGATATGTACCTTTGCAATAACTTAGTGTCTTTATAATCGATCTTTGGGGCATCCTCACTTGAAAATGGGCATACCTTTTTTCGACGAAAAAATGGTTTGTTTGTCATTTCGAAAACTCCTTGCCAACCTTAATCGCGTTGTTCGCGTCTCTCACCGCGATCATCTCGTTTATGCATTTGAACTGATGGACCTTCATCATGCTTATCAACTTTAATTGTCAAAACTCGCATTACGTCTTCATGAAGGCGCATTAGGCGTTCCATTTCTTGAACAGCTTCGGAGGGCGAGTCTGTTCTAAGCATGGCATAATGCCCTTTCCGATTTTTGTTCATTTTATAGGCCATTGTTTTCAAACCCCAGTACTCAGAGTCGACTACAGTACCACCATTATCTTTGAGGACTATTCCGAAGTGCTCAACGAGACCCTCTGCTTGTGTGTTTGATAAGTCTTGTCGAGAAATAAAAACATGCTCGTATAGAGGCATTTCTGTTTCCAATCTATCTATGGCGAGTTTCATAGGAAGGGGGCTACATCTTTTTGTTCCCGACCACGAGTGACTGCGCTAATAGTTAATACAAAAAGATTTGGGTTATCTATACTAATTTCGCGAAACTACAAGTCTATAATTTTACAAATCTACACTTATTCAACTGT
>CENJ01167154.1_pt1 | contig 10173 bp, 13 predicted proteins | sample 356161 | NCBI WGS metagenome assembly CENJ01 (sample SAMEA2619531, study PRJEB7988) | marine metagenome | biome: marine biome (ENVO:00000447); feature: surface water layer (ENVO:00002042); material: "saline water (ENVO:00002010), including plankton (ENVO:xxxxxxxx)" | depth 5 m | reverse complement strand
ACGGGAACAACCCTTAAGGCGGCTGCTTGGGCCAGCAACACCCGCACCTGGGGCTCTTGGGCGGAGCGGGCCGCCCCAGGCCAGAGCAGCAGGAGCAGCCCCATGAGGCTGCCAAAGGTCAAACGCAGGTTCATTGAGCTTTGCCGTGGCACCATCAAAGCTGGGGCAGCCAACCAGCGCCATTGCAGGTCACTTTTCTCGGCACCAGTTCCGGAGTCCCGAGCCGCAGCCGCAATGTCTCTGCGGTGGCTCTGCGTCTGCCGCAGCGCGCCGACCTGTGGCTGTTCGACTGCGGCGAAGCCACCCAACACCAATTCCTGCGCAGCGAGCTGCGTGTCTCCCAGCTGAGGCGCATCTTCATCACCCACATGCATGGAGACCATGTCTTCGGCTTGCCAGGCTTGCTGGCCAGCCTGGGCATGGCGGGAACCTGTGATGGGGTCGACCTTTATGGCCCCGAACCCCTGGAGGCCTTTGTGCTGAGTGCCCTGCAGCACTCCGCCACTCGGATTGGCTATCCCCTGCGCTTTCACCCGGTGGAATCAGCGGCCAACAGCGGCGAACCCCTGCTCATCGATGGGGAGTTCAGCGTCTGCTGCGCACCGCTCAAACACCGGGTGCCTGCCTTTGGCTATCGCGTGCAGCAAAGCGAGCGCCCAGGCCGCTTTGACATTGCCAAGGCCAAAGCGATGCGGCTGCCGCCAGGGCCAGAGTTTGCGCGCCTCAAAGCCGGAGAAACCGTCACCTTTGCCGACGGGCGGCGCATCGATGGCCGCGAGCTCTGCGGGCCCAGGCAGCCGGGATGCTCCGTTGTGTATTGCACCGACACGGTGTTCAGCGAGCGCGCTGTGGCCTTGGCCCAAGGGGCTGATCTGCTCATCCACGAAGCCACCTTTTCCCATCGCGATGCCGCGATGGCCTATCAACGCCAGCACTCCACCAGCACCATGGCGGCGCAGACCGCAGCGGAAGCAGGCGTACAGCAACTGGCCCTCACGCACCTGAGCCCGCGCTACGTGCCTGGGGCGACCGAAAGCCCGGATGATTTGTTGCAGGAAGCCAAGGCGATCTTTCCCAACACCGTGCTGGCCAAGGACTTCCTCAGCATCGAAGTGAGCACCATGGCCTGCAACAGTCTGTGAGTGGCATGACGATTCAGCCCCGGAGCAGTGCCTGCGCGTGATACAAGGGCTCAGGAGACTGTCTCTTTTGCCCCACTCCATGCGCACCGTTCTTCAGGGTCTACGGCGTCTCGGCGCTCTGCTGCTCCTGCCCATCGCCTTGCTGCTCTTGGCCCCAGCGGCCCATGCCGTGCAGTGGGACGCAGAAACTCTGACCGTTCCGGCGGATGCCAGCGGCAGCACGGTGACCTTCACCGAGTCCGAGATCAAAGCCGGGCGCAAGGTGTTCAACAACAGTTGCGGCGAATGCCACGCCGGTGGCATCACCAAGACCAACCAGAACGTGGGACTTGATCCCGAGACTCTGGCCCTGGCCACCCCGCCTCGGGACTCCGTAGATGCCCTGGTGGATTACATGAAAGATCCCACCTCCTATGACGGTGAGATCTCGATCGCTGAATTTCACCCAAGCATGCGCAGCGCCGACGTGTTTGTGAAAATGCGCGATCTCAACGATGAAGACCTGCGCCGCATGGCCGGTTACATCCTGACGTCCCCGAAAGCGCAGGGAACCCAGTGGGGCGGCGGCAAGATCTACTTCTGATTCAGCCCTGCTAAACCCAACAGCTTTCAGCCCGCCGCTTCAACGGCGGGCTTTGTTGTGTCTGGGGGGTCAGGGAGTGGTTGCTCCTGCTCCGGGCGGCGGCTGTACCACCAGCCCTGGAGCTCAGGGCTCAGGCGTTCAGCAAACAGGGTCAACACCGTGGGGGTAGGCCGCAGCCCAGGTTGCAGCAACTCCACGGCATAGGAGGGGCAGCGGCGGGCGGCCAGGTCGGGAACAAAGCGCTTTCCCACCCGGCGCCAACTGGGCTCCTTGCTGCGCCATTGCAAGCGGCAGCAGGGCCAAGGCAGCTCTTCGCGATCAAACAAGCGGCAGCAGGGCCCCAGCACCCGAAAGCTGTACATGCCCCCAGGACTGGGTTGCTCACTGCCTGATGGCAGCAGCTGATCGTGGGTCACAGAAGCTGTCGCGGCCATGGTGCAGATACGAAAAAGCCACCCTCAAGGGGTGGCTTGAAGGACGCTTATGGAAAGCAGCTGATCAATACAGCTCTTCTTCAGCGTGGGTCTTGATGGTGCAGTCGCTGGTGGGGTAGGCCACGCAGGTCAGCACGAAACCAGCTTCGATCTGGTCATCGTCGAGGAAGCTCTGGTCGCTCTGGTCAACGGTGCCAGCGGTGAGCTTGCCGGCGCAGGTGGAGCAAGCGCCAGCGCGGCAGGAATAGGGGAGGTCGACTCCCTGCTCTTCAGCAGCATCGAGGATGTACTGGTCGTCGGGGACTTCGATGGTCTTGTTCAGGCCTTCGCTTTCCGAGACGAGGGTGACCTTGTAGGACGCCATGGGAATAATCGTTGCTCAGGTCCGCGGCAAGCCGGGCCTGTGGGGCGGCACTGTTGTACACCTGATCAGGGCCCATCAGTGCCCCAGGCCGGGCAAGGCCAATGGATCATCGAGCACATATAAGCCAGATTTATATGACTTCCGCTCAGGCTCGCTGGATGGCCAGCAAGGCCCAACGCCCTTGCTCTGCCTCGGTTGTCACCCGCCAGCCATGGGCTTCCAGGTGCGCCGTTAACGCGGGCGCTTGATCCACAAGCAAACCGCTGAGCAAGCCCTCCCCACGCGCTGTTAGCAGCTCCGAGAAAGCCGGCGTCAGGGCCGTGAGCACCGGCGCCAAGATGTTGCAGAGCAGCAGATCAGCTGGGGCCCCAGCCAGCAACTGCTGCAAGACATCAGCTGAACCCAGCTGCACCCGTAGATGCGCCCCGGCTTGGTTGAGTGCGGCGTTCTCTGCCGTGGCCCGCACGGCCAGGCTGTCGGTGTCGCTGGCCAGCACCTCTCTGGCGCCGAGGACCAGCGAGGCAATCCCGAGGATGCCGCTGCCGCAGCCCAGGTCAGCCACGCGCGAGCCAGTGAGCGAACGCTTCTCCAGCGCTTCGAGGCAAAGGCGTGTGGTGGGGTGGGAGCCGGTGCCAAAGGCACTGCCTGGATCAATCAACAGCGCCAGACGTTCGGCATGTTCAGCGGGCACCTGGAGCCAGGCCGGCAGGATCAAGAGGCGCTGCCCCACCGGATCGGGCTGCCAATGCCGCTTCCAGCTCAGGGCCCAGTCCTCTTCAGGCTGCAGCTCCCAGCGCAGCGGGGGCAATGCAACGCCAAAGGGCTCGGCCATCTGAGCCAAGGCTTCAGCCAAAGCCACCCGCTCTGGCTCAGGCCAATCCACCTCGGGCAACCACGCCTGCAGGGTGCGGTGCTCGGGGGCTTCAGGACGGAAACGCACCGCTAAGCGGTGCACCCCCAAACTCTCGAGGCGCCACAGCAGGGATTCCTCCAGCTCACCGGGAGGCTCCAGCTCAAGGCGCCACCAAGAGGGTTGAGCAGCGGCAGGCATCAGATCACAGGGTGACAGGGTGGGCTTCCTGAATGCCGTTGATGTCCTTGACGCTGGTGAGGGTGCTGCTGGGGATGGGGTCATCCAGGCTGAGCACCATCACGGCATCACCTCGGACGATGCGGCGGCCCACCTGCATCGAGGCAATGTTGACGTTGTGCTCACCGAGCAAGGAACCCAAATTGCCGATGATTCCTGGCATGTCGCGGTGCCGCGTGAACAGCATGTGCCGGCTTGGGGGCACGTTCAAGGGGAACTCATCAATGCTGGTGATGCGCAGATCACCATCGGCAAAGACAGCACCCGTCACGGTGTGACTGCCATTGGCATTGCGGCAGGAGAGCTGCAACGAGCCACCAGCGAAATCACGGCTGGCCTCGTCTTTGACCTCCAACACATGCACGCCGCGCTGCTTGGCCTCCAGCGCTGCATTGACGTAGTTGATGCGATCGCCCAACGCCGAACTGAGCAGGCCCTTCAACGAGGCCACCACCAACGGCTGGCTCGGGTGCTCCGCAAATTCACCCTGCAGCAGCACCTGCAGCTCCTGCACGGGGCCGCCCGACAGCTGGCTAATCAGCAAGCCAAGGGTTTCAGCCAGCTGCAGATGGGGCTTGAGCCGCTCCATCACATCAGGCGTCAGGCCTGGGATGTTGACGGCGCTGCGGGCTGGCAAGCCCAGCAGCACATCGCGGATTTGCTCGGCCACATCGATGGCCACGTTGGCCTGAGCCTCTTCGGTGGAGGCTCCCAAATGGGGCGTGAGGATCAGGCGATCACAGTCGCCACGCAGCGGTGAATCCGCCTCCAGCGGCTCATTGGCATAGACATCGAGCGCAGCGCCGGCGATCACGCCGTTGTTCAGGGCTGCCGCCAGGTCCGCCTCATTGATGATGCCGCCGCGGGCGCAGTTCACGAGCCGCGCATTGGGCTTCATCGTGGCGATCAGCTCAGCATTCACCAGGTTTTCGGTGTCTGGCGTGCGGGGCAGGTGCAGGCTGATGTAATCGGCTTCTTTGAACAGCGCATCCAGTGGGCGAAGACGGACCCGCAACTGCTGCGCCCGCTCACTGGAGATGAAGGGGTCGTAGGCGAGCACCTCCATACCCATGGCCTGGGCCACACGGGCCACATGGGATCCGATCTTGCCAAGACCCACCACACCGAGGGTCTTTTTGTAGAGCTCATTGCCCACATAAGCCTTGCGGTTCCAACCACCAGAGGCCGTGCTGCTGTGGGCTGCAGGGATGTGCCGCGAGAGGGCCAGCATCATCGCCAGGGCGTGCTCAGCGGCCGCAATCGTGTTGCCTTCCGGTGAGTTGACCACCAGCACACCGTTTTTGGTGGCCGTCGGAACATCAACGTTGTCGACGCCAACGCCGGCGCGGCCGATGATCTTCAAGCGGGGCGCCGCTTCGATGATGTCCGCCGTCACCTGGGTGCCGGAGCGGATCATCAAGGCGTCGTACTCGCCAACGATGGATTTCAGCTCGTCAGCTGGCAGGCCCGTACGCACATCGACCTGGGCAACCTGGGACAAGATGTCGATCCCCTTTTGGTCGATGGGGTCAGACACCAAAACTTTTGTCATCGTCCGCAGGCATGCGGTGGTCCAGTGTAGAGACCACTGCTGAAGGGCCAAAACTGATGGGACTGTGCGTGGCTGTGCTGCTGAAGGACACAGGCAGCCGCTCCGAACTCAAGGCCCTGTTGGACGGGCAACCGGGGCTGCAACTGCGTGCGGTGGGCGCCGGCGGGATCGAGCCAGAGCAGGTGGTGGAGCTCAACCCAGCGCTGCAGCGTCAGGGGCGCCAACGGCAAATGGCCACCTGGCTGCTGCCCTTTGGCTTCGGTGCCGGCATGGTGTTCACCTTCATCACCAACCTCGACACCTTTGCTTTCGCCGGTCCTATCGGCCAGCCCTTGATTGGAGGCTTGTTGGGGCTGGGATCTGGCTGGATGGGCAGCTATGCCGCTGCAGCCAGCGTGACCAGCGACCGCGATGACCAAATTCGCGTGGTGCGCAATCGCCTCAACGAAGGCCAATGCGTGCTGTTGATTGATGCCATACAAAGCGAAATGGTGCCCTGGGCCTTGATCCAGCGCTGCCGCCCGGCCAGCGTCGTGCGGCTCAAGGACGATTAAGCGCCATGTTGCCGCGCCGCGACCTGCTCGAAGGGGCCCGCGATCCCCAGGCCCTCGAAGCCCTCATTCAGCAAGCCGAAGTGGTGCTGCGCACCTATCAGCCCAGCTGGAGCGCCTTCCTCACAGGTCCCCAGCGCGAGGAGGCTGAAGAGCGCTTCGCCCCTTTAGGCGAGCTGCACCTGCGCAGTGCCGGTGGCTTTCCTCAGGCTGAGCGGCGCCTGCTGCAGATCAGCCGCAGCGATCAAGCGGCTGATGCCGGCGAGCCAGCGCCGCTGGCGCTGGTCGAGGTGAGCGGCAATTTCCTCTTTGACCCCGCTGAGCCAACGGCGATCCGGGCGGCCTTGATCGACCAGCACAGCATCGATCCGCTCCACCTTGGCGATGTGTTGGTGCGCGGTGATCGCGGCGCTCTGGTGATCGTCACCAGCGCCATGGCTGAACGCCTGCAGGAGCAATCCCTTCAGGTGCGCAGCGTGGACTGCCAGCTGCAAGCCGGGGATTGGAGCCGGCTGCCCAGCCAGGCCAGCAGCAGCAAAAGCCTGACCAGCGTGGAAGCCTCCCTGCGGCTCGATGCCATTGCATCAGCTGGTTTTGGGGTTTCTCGCAGCAAGATGGCCACCTGGATCCGTCAAGGACGCATCCGCGTGGATTGGGCCGTGGTGACCACACCGAGCCGCGAGCTGCAAAGCGGAGAGCGCGTCCAGCTGGAGGGGCGGGGCGAACTGGTGTTGGATCGTGTGGATCGCACCAAACGGGACCGCTGGCGCCTGCAAATGACGCGGCGCCGGTAGGCCTTCGGTGTGGTGGTAAGTTCCTTTCTCGGCCAACGGCTAGCGGGCCTCCCGCCTGGCCAAAGCCCAGCGGGCGATTAGCTCAGAGGTAGAGCACTACCTTGACACGGTAGGAGTCACTGGTTCGATTCCAGTATCGCCCATTTCAACCATTCACCAAGCATGCAAGATCCTGTCGTGGTGGTGGGTTTGGGCCGCTCTGGCATCGGCGCAGCGCGGCTCCTCAACGCGCGCGGTGCGGACGTGTGGCTATTGGAGAGCAACAGCAGCGCTGAGTTGAAGCGACGGGCCGATGAGCTCAACGCCATCGGCATTCAGGTGGAGCTGGGCAAGCCCCTGGCTTTGGAGAGCTTTGAGGCCTTGCCACGCTGGCCCTCGACTGTGGTGATCAGCCCTGGCATTGCCTTCGATCATCCGGTGCTCAACCAATTGCGCGATCGGGGCTGCCGCGTCGTCGGTGAAGTGGAAGTGGCCTGGCAGGCCATGGCGGGCATCCCCTGGATTGGCATCACCGGCACCAATGGCAAAACCACCGTCACGTCCCTGGTGGCCCATCTGCTGCAACAGGGGGGCCTCGATGCTCCGGCTTGCGGCAACATCGGTGCCTCCGCCGCTGAACTCGCCCTCGCCTGCCTCGAGGGGGAGAAGCCTGAACGGGTGGTGGTAGAACTCAGCAGCTATCAGATCGAAGCGGCGCCATCGGTGCAGCCCAGCATTGGTGTTTGGACCACGCTGACCCCTGACCATCTCGATCGCCATGGCACGCTCGAGCGCTACCGCAGCATCAAGGCGGGGCTGCTGCTGCAGAGCGGGCGGCAATTTCTCAATGCCGATGATCGCGATCTCTACGCCCATGCAGCCGAGTGGCCCCAAGCGCTTTGGGTGAGCGGCGGCGACAAAGACCAATTCAGCGCTGCGATGACCCCGCATCTATGGGTCAGTGGCGGACAGCTCTGCAATCAAACCGGGCCGCTGTTTCCCTGCGCAGCCTTGGCCATGCCTGGCGCCCACAACCGCCAGAACCTGGCCTTGGCGACGGCTGTGGCCCTGGAGTGCGGCCTCAGCCCCGCTCAAATCGAAGCGGGCTGCCGCAGCTTCCCTGGCGTGCCCCATCGCTTGGAACGCATCCGCGAGCTCAGCGGCATCACCTATTACAACGACAGCAAAGCCACCAACTACGACGCCTCATTGGTGGCCCTGCAGTCGCTGGAACGGCCGCTGGTGGTGCTAGCTGGTGGGCGCGCCAAACGCGGAGAGCCCGGCGCCTGGCTGGAGGCCCTGGGCCAGAAAGCAGCGGCTGTGGTGCTCTTCGGCGAAGCACAAAGCACCTTCCGCGAACTGCTCGGCAGTGCTGGCTATCCCGGCGTGATCGAGCAGCAGGAGCACCTTGATCAGGCGCTGCCGCTGGCACGCCGGCTGGCCGAACAGCTCAACTGCCAAGCGGTGCTGCTCTCACCGGCCTGCGCCAGCTTTGACCAATACCGCGATTTCGAGGTCAGGGGTGATCATTTCCGTCAGTTGGTGGAGGCCATGGCATGAGCGCACCTGAACCCAAGTGGTGGCTGATGAAAAGCGAGCCCGATGTCTATGGAATTGACCACCTCAAGGCCGAGGAGACCACGCTGTGGGATGGCATCCGCAACTACCAGGCCCGCAATTTCATGCGGAGCATGGAAGTGGGTGATCGCGCGTTTTTTTATCACTCCAATGCCAAGCCACCGGGGATTGTTGGCCTGATGGAGGTGGTGGAGACGGGCATCACCGACCCCAGCCAATTCGAGCCAGACAACAAATACTTCGACCCCAAATCCAAACCCGAAGCGCCGCGCTGGGATTGCGTCAAGCTTCGCTATGTGGGCCGTTTTGCCGCGATGCTCAGCCTCGATGACCTGCGCCAGTCTTTTACCGAAGACGAGCTGGGAGTCATCAAGCGGGGCAACCGCCTATCCATCCTTCCGGTGCTCGGCGCCAGCGCCGAGCGACTGCTTGCGCTGCTCGGGCCAGCCACGCCCTAAGCATCCCTTCATGGCAGCAGCCGCTGAGCAGAGCTAATTTCCGCCCAAATGCGGGGTAACGAGATGACGGCAGCCGGGTCAACATCACCGCTGCCGATTGGCGGCTCGATTAGCCGCGGCTGGCAAGCCTTTACCCGCGCCCCCTGGGTGTTTGTGGGTTTCACCCTGCTGGGGTTGGTGCTCACCTTTTTCACCCAGTGGCTGCAAGACGTGGGCAGCAATGGCGGCGATAGCGAAGGCTTTGGTGCCATCGGCTGGGGCCTGGTGGTGGTGATCGGGCTGGTGCTCAATGTGCTGGTCAGCCTGTGGATGAATATCGGCCTGTTCCGCGGCGCCTGGATTGCGCTGTCGGGCCGCAAACCCAGCTGGGACGATTTCTTCCGCTGGGATGGAAACGCCATGGGGCGTCTGTTCTTGATGGCCCTGCTGCTACTCGGCGTCAACATCTTGATCTTGATCATCGCGGGGCTCTCAGGAGCGCTGCTGAGCCTGATCCGCTTCGAACTCAGCGCCTTGCCCTTGCTGGCTGGTTTGCTGGTGATGATCTATGTGGGCGTCACGCAGATGTTCCACTTGCCCCTGGTGATTGCCCGCGGTGATAGCCCAGTGCCAGCGTTCAAAGCGGGGCGCCAGGGCGTGGATCCTCAGTTTTTCGGCGTGCTGGGTTTTGGGGCCTTGATGGTCCTGATTGTGTTGCTGGGCGTGCTGATCTTTGGCGTGGGCTTGCTGGTGGCAGCTCCGGTTGTGATTTGCAGCCTGGTGGCGGCTTACCAACACCTTTTCGGCAGCGACGACCGCACCGGCTTTTTGCAGGCCAACTAGAAACTGCCGGCTTTCGCCAGTGCCAAGCACAGTTCCCCACTGGCCGGAGGCTGCCACATCCCCTCCGCGCCACGGCCATTGGGAGAGCTCAACACGAAGCGAAGCCCCCAGCGCTCGCGATCACCGCTGAGCTCCAACCACCAGGGGCCCCGCTCCAAAGCGATCTCGATCACTTCTTCTGCCATCAGTTGGTCTGCAATGGCGAGATGCTGCTCCTGCAGGCGCACGCATAGCGCGCTGAGCGAGGCCAGCTCTTCGAGGCTGAGCTCAATCGCCCAGCCCTCACCACCGATTAAGGCCTGATAGCCATCGCGGGATGGATCGACGGCCAAGCGCCAACCCGCTCCCTCCGCCTGCATCAACCAGGCAGAAGATCAGGCTGATCCTGCTCGTCACTGAGCTCGATGATGGCGCGCTGCACAGGCTTCACCATCGAGTCATCGAGCAGCCCTTCAAAGTCATCGAAACGGCGCTGCTTGGCGCGAAAGGCAACGCGGACGGTGGTCAAGTAGCGATTGCTCGACTTCCGAATCAAGCTTTCACCACGCTTGGCAAGATCCTTGGCTTCCGGTTGCTGAGTGAGATACATCGCGCTGCGGCTCAAACCGCCCTTCGGATTCTCAATCTTATCTCGGCACTCACGTCACTCAGCCGTTGAAGCCTGTCCGTCGTGCAGCTGGGGGACCCGCACGGGATAGATGCGATCAGGCACACCAGGGGCCATCAAGCGGATTTGACGCACCAATTGCAACGCATCCAAAGGAGCCCGCAGCAACGGAACCAACTCGTTGATCTGCTCGAGGTGAAGACGGTCGCTGCAATCAAT
>CENJ01065237.1_pt1 | contig 10179 bp, 10 predicted proteins | sample 356161 | NCBI WGS metagenome assembly CENJ01 (sample SAMEA2619531, study PRJEB7988) | marine metagenome | biome: marine biome (ENVO:00000447); feature: surface water layer (ENVO:00002042); material: "saline water (ENVO:00002010), including plankton (ENVO:xxxxxxxx)" | depth 5 m | reverse complement strand
TTCTTAAATGCTTATGGTTGAAAAATCAATTAACCAAATTAAATCTGAAACTTTTAAAGCATTGATTGGTATAAATCTCTTTAAATCTCTCGCGGATGATTGTAGTAATTTATGCTGCAACCTTGCTAAAACAAAAACCCCTTTCTTAGAGGACTTAATTACTCTTTTAGAAAAATATAAAATTAAAAAAATTAATAATAATATTATAAATAATGAAACATCAAAAGATTTAATAGCTCCATTTTATGGACTTAATTTAATTGAGTATTTAGCTTCTGAGAATATTAATTGGTCTGGGAATGTGATAGCACCAAATTATTTAATTTCAGCAATGCTGATTTATAACTATGAAAATAAAAAAAATTTTTTGTTACTTAATAATAAAAAAAAACCAATATTCTGTGTTTATAATTCAAAAATTTATTTAAATAAAAAAAAATTAACTACTAATTATTACTTCGTTGAAACAAATTTAAATACATTAAAAATCAAAAAAATTAAATTTAATAAAATTCTATATTCTGATCGATGCACTGTAAAAAAATCTGAATGGAATGAATTATTAAAATATACAAAAAAAACTTACGTTAAAGAAAGTAAATCATCAAAAGAAAAAGGCGCGGGTTATTAATGGAAATAATAATTAATATGTTATGTATTTCTAGTTTGACTTTTTTATCAATATAGTGACTACTACATCATTATATTAACATTTAATAAATTTAGGAGGATAGTTAATGTTAAAATTAAAAAGATTAATAATTATATCATTAATGTTTTTAATTTCCAATGTATTTACGGCTATTGTTTTTGCAAAAACTGATGGTCCTAGTGTTTTTTGGAAATTTAGTCTTTGGGGTAAAAGAAGAGCTTTTACTGAAGGGGCAGAAATGTTATCTAAGAGATTGGCTGAAGAGACAAATGGAAAATTTAAACTTAAAATTTTTTATGGTGGTCAATTAGCTAAATCAAGAGAAAATTGGGATGGTATAAAAGCTAATTCATTTGAAATGGCTGGTATTTGTAACTTTTACCACCCTGGAAAAAATCCTGGGTTGATGGCTCTAACACTTCCATTTTTACCTCTTGGACAAAGTTTTGATCGAGACGCAGCCGTTAGAGAAAAACTTTATCAACATCCAATTCTTAAGGCTGAAGCAGAAAAGTTTAATGGAATTTATTATATGACAACAAACCTTCCACAATATGAGTTTTTGGGTAAAGGGAAGCCACCTATGGATTTGACTGGTTTTAAAGGAATGAGAGTAAGAGCTGGTGGTGGTGTTGGTAAAGCAATGGAAAAACTTGGTGCAACAAGACAAACAGTTCCTGCCCCAGAGGTTTATACATTAATATCAAGAGGTGCTGTAGATGCTGCATCATTTCCGTATACTTACGCACATGTATCTTACAAGGTGCATGAAGTAGCAGAATGGTTTACTGCAAACTTGTCTCCTGGAACATCAGATTGTCCATATATACTTAACAAAACAGCATTCAATAAGTTGCCAAAACAATATCAAGATCTTTTATATAAGTTAAAACCTGAAGCTTTAGCTGCAATGAAAGCTGCATATAAAAAAGCTGATGATAAAAATCTTCCAATGTTTAAAGCAAAACTTAAAGAAATTCGTTATTCTGATAGTCAGTTAGCCGAGTTTAAAAAGATTGCCGGTAAACCTGTTTGGGATGAATGGATTAATGCAAACAAAGATAAGTTTGATGCACAAGCTTTGCTTGATGTAATACTTAATTACAGTCATAGTAACATCAAGAATTAACTGAAATACCTATGCACACATTTTTCAAATGTGTGCATAATTTAATATTATGTTTTTGAAATCTTTAGATAAATTTTTATCATACTTTGAAGATAATTTGATACTATTCTCGGGTATTTCTATTTTTATTGTTATGATATTAACTTCTTTTCAAATTTTATCTCGTGTTATGGGTTATCCATGGCCTGGTTATCTAGAGATATCCGAATTAACCATTTCAATTTTTGCATTTTTAGGAGTTGCATACGCCCAGAAAATGGATTCCCACATAAGAATGGAGCTTTTAGTTGCTAATTTGAAGGGAAGAATAAAATGGTTAGTAGAGTTGATTTCCTCTTTTGTATCATTATTGATAGTCGTAATTTTGATATATTATAGCCTATTATTTGCTATAGATGCATACAAAATTGGCGATAGTACTTATGATTATTTATATCCTACATGGCCAGCAAAAATATTAGTACCTGCTGGTTTTTTCTTTTGGGCACTTAGATTATTATTAGAAATAATTGGATATTCGAGAATGCTAATTTTTAAAAATGAAAGTCCATTTGGAATTCCAATAATAAAATCACCAGAAGAATTAGCAAAAGAAGAAATTAGTTCAATTAGAGATTAAATATGATTTTTGAAAAATTATTGCAGGGTGAACCATCAGGTATTTTTGGAATTGGATACGAAGATCCAAACACAGTTGGCATTATTTGTATTATTATTATTTTAACTCTGGTTGTTTGTGGAGTAAGAGTGGTTTTTGCTGCTAGTATTGCTGGTATAATTGGTTTAGTAGAATTAATTGGTTTTGGCCCAGCTCTAGGTAATATTGGTGCTATTCCTTATTCAAAGTCAGTTACTTTTGTTCTTGGTTTATTACCAATATTTATATTAATTGGATTTTTAGCCTATCAAGCTGGTATTACAAGGCAACTTTTTGAAGCTGCAAAAGCTTGGGTTGGTGCCGTACCAGGTGGCCTTGCAGTAGCCACTGTTTTTTCTGCAGCAGGCTTTGCTGCTGTTTCGGGTGCCTCAACTGCTACTGCAGCTGTATTCTCAAGAATTGCGATACCAGAAATGTTAAAAGAAGGTTATGATAAAAAATTAGCTGCTGGAGTTGTTGCTGCTGGAGGAACACTAGCATCATTAATACCACCATCTGCTATTTTGATTATATATGCAATTATTGTAGAAGAATCAATCGGTGCTCTTTTATTAGCTGGATTTTTGCCAGGCATTTTTTCAGCGATAGTTTATGCCGGAATAATAATTTTATGGGCAAAATTCAACCCTACTTTAGGGCCTCCAAGTAGAAAATATACAATTAATGAAAGATTAAAAACACTTCCTGGTGTTCTACCAATTTTAATTGTAATAGCAGTAATTGTTAGTGCTATTTATGCTGGTTGGGCAACACCGACAGAAGCAGGCTCTTTAGGAGCTTTTGTAGTTTTAATAATGGCAATTTATAATAAAATGAAATTAGCATCTCTGAAAATTGCTTTAATTGAAACAGCAAAATTAGTTGCAATGATTTTTTCAATAATATGGGGTGTTCTAATTTTTGTAAGATTTTTAGGATTTTCAGGATTGCCAGAAAATTTTGCTAATTGGATTGTTTCATTACCATATGATCCTTATATAATACTTTTATTAATTTTGCTTGGATATGTAATACTAGGAATGTTCATTGATGCAATTGGGTTATTATTATTGACATTGCCTGTTGTTTATCCTGCAGTAATCCTTTTAAATGGTGGACCTGATGTAACAGCTGATCAAAGTCCTTTCGGAATGTCTTTTAACCAAGTGAGTGTATGGTTTGGAATAATTGTAGTTAAAATGGCAGAAGTATGTCTTATAACACCTCCAATTGGACTTAATTGTTTCGTAGTAGCTGGAGTTAGAAAAGATATACCAGTGACGGATGTTTTTAAAGGTGTAACACTATTTTTTATTGCAGATATACTAACAATTTTAGCTTTAGTAATGTTTCCTGCTATAATTACTTGGTTGCCAGATTTAATGAGAAGTTAATTTGTTAACCATTATTTGGAAATGTATACTGTGCACCTAAAGATTTCCCGACTGGCCATCTGCCAGTTACCGTTTTAATTCTTGTATAAAATCTTACGCCTTCCATGCCATATACAGCATGTCCACCAAAAACAGATTTTTTCCAACCACCAAAAGAATGATAAGCCATTGGAACTGGAATTGGTACATTAATCCCTACCATTCCAATTTGACATTCATTTGCAAATTTTCTGGCGACACCACCATCAGAAGTAAAAATAGCAGTACCATTTCCATATTCATGATTATTAACCATATCTAAAGCTTCAACCATACTTTCAGATCTTACCATGGACATCACAGGTCCAAATATTTCTTCTTTATAAATTTTCATTTCAGTTGAAACATGATCGAAGAATGCCCCCCCCACATAATATCCATTTTCATAACCCTGAAGTTTAAAATTTCTTCCATCGACCACTAGATCAGCGCCTTCTTTAATGCCAATATCTATATAATTTTTGACTTTATCTAGGTGTTGTTTAGTTACTAAAGGGCCCATTTCAGATGTTTTTTCTAAACCTGGACCTATTTTTAAGTTTTCTATCATTGGAGTGATTTTTGATCTAATAGCATCACCAATTTCTTTTCCAACTGGCACCACAACCGAAACTGCCATACATCTTTCACCAGCAGATCCAAAAACAGATCCCATAATAGAATCACACACTAAATCTATATCTGCATCAGGCATAACAACCATATGATTTTTAGCGCCTCCCATAGCTTGTACTTTTTTCCCATATTTTGCGGCTTCTTGATATATATAATGGGCAATTGGTGTTGACCCAACAAAGCTGACAGCACTAATATCTTTATTTTTTAAGATTGCATCAACAGCCTCTTTGCCTCCATTCACAACATTTAATACACCTGGAGGGAATCCAGCATCCAATACCATTTGCGCCAACAATAAAGAAGAACTTGGATCTCTTTCTGATGGTTTTAAAATAAAACAATTTCCACATGCAATTGCAATAGGAAACATCCATAAGGGTACCATGACAGGAAAATTGAACGGGGTTATCCCAGCCACAATTCCTAAAGGTTGATTATCTGACCAACTATCAATTGATCTACCAACTTCACTAGTATAATTTCCTGCTAACAAGTTTGGTATCCCACATGCAAATTCAACTACTTCTAGTCCTCTTCCAACCTCTCCTAATGCATCATCGAAAGTTTTACCATGTTCTAATGTAATTAGTTCAGCCAGCTCATTTTTTCTAGTTTCAATAATTTCTTTTAATTTAAACATTTTTCTTGATCTCATAAGAGGTGTTACTGCTGACCAAGATGAATATGCATTTTTTGCAGAATTTACTGCATCTTGTACACACTTTTCGGTACCTAAAACAACCTGTGAAGCCTCTTCACCGGTTGCTGGATTATAAACAGATGATGTTTTGTTAACAAAATTAGAGTTAAGTTTGCCATTGATAAGATGTTCGATTTTTTTCATTTTATTCCATTATTTTTAATTATATATTATACATCTATATATAAACATGAAAGAAGACAAAAATAAATTTTTAAAATATAGGGTTACTTATTTAGAAATGAAGAAACGCCCTAGTTATTCATACCCTAATTGCCCAATCAAATTCACAAATATTACAAAATCAAACGATGTCCCATACTGGTATTTTATTTCATTATATAAATCCGTTGGAGAAGAATATGAATGGACAGATATGCTGAAACAAAAAAAAGAAGTTACAGAAAAGTTTTTAAATGACAAAAATGTATACTTTTATTCGCTTATATCTTCTGGTGTACCAGTTGGATTTTTTATCTTCGATTATAGAAAAATAGAAATTTGCGATATAAGTTATATTGGATTGACTAAGGACAATTTAGGGAAAGGTCTAGGTAAATATCTTTTCAAAACAGCATTCTTAATGGCCTGGGATACAAATTATATTAATAAATTAACTGTTAATACATGTACATTAGATCATAAGGCTGCACTTCCCCTTTATCAAAAACTTGGATTTGAACCAATTAGATTTGAAGATAAAAAAAGAAGAAGAACTTTTTTTAATTAAATGACTTTCCTTCTAAAAATTTACCACTATAAATTTCTAAAGATTTCATAGATTGCCATACAATTTGGCCATTATTAATAACAGTGTCAATTCCTAAAGCCGGTGTGAGTGGCTTTTCATAAGTTGCTTTGTCAATTACAATATCAGGATCAAATATAACTAAATCTGCAAAATAACCTTTTTTTATTAACCCTCTTTTTTCTAAACCAAATGTCTTAGCACTTTTAAAAGTCATTTTATATATAGCTTCTTCCAAAGAAAAAAGTTTCATCTCTCTGGAATATTTTCCTAATACTCTTGGAAAAGTCCCCCATAGTCTTGGATGTGGATGTTTATCTCCAGGTAACCCATCAGAACCTATCATAGTGCCGTCAAAACTAATTATACGATTTAAATCTTCATCATCCATCTGGAAGTAAATTGCTCCAGCAGGAAAAAGCTTATCTACCAAATCGTCAGTCGTACAATTAAATTCTTTAGCTATTGTATTGATATCATTGACTTTTAAATCTTCTACTTTATCTGACCATGTAACTAATACTTTGTCGGCCCTATCTACAAAATGTTTTAACAACATCGTTGAACTGGCTGTATAAGGGTAACAATCTAAATCAAGGTTTTGTTCCTTCTTAGCCTCTTTAATTAATTTTAAAGTTTCTTTACTTTTACCCCAATTAGACCTTCCTGCACATTTATGATGTGATATTACAGTTCTTACATCTGCTAATTTACCAATTTTTATTGTTTCATTTACAGACTCAACTAAATTATCACCTTCATTTCTCATATGAGTTGTAAAAATTCCATTATATTTTTTTAATACTTTTGCCAACTCAATAATTTCTTCGGTTGGTGCGTTATTAGCAGCTGGGTATGCAAGACCAGTTGATAGCCCAATTGAACCCTCGATCAATGAATTTTCTAGAATATTTTGCATTTTAATAATTTCGTCTTTGGTTGCACCTCTATTTATTTCTCCATTCATCACCTGAACTCTGAGCATTGAGTGTCCTGTCAACAGTGAAATGTTAATTGAACTTGGACTATTATTAAATGCATTTTTATATGATGAAACAGATGAAAATCTATATGCATCTTTATCGCCAAGTAATGGAATAGGAGCTGGAACATCTCCAGAGTAATCAAATGGAGCTAAACTTATGCCACAATTTCCTGCAATACAAGTAGTTACCCCTTGACTAATTTTACATGACATACTTCTATCAATAAAAATATTTTGATCGTCGTGAGTATGAACATCTATAAAGCCTGGTGCAATTATAAATGATGTAGCATCAATTATATTATTAAATGATAAATCGTTTAAATTATAATTTTCATCATTTATTTTAACAGTTTTTTGGTCTTTACTTAAAATTGAAACAATTTGATCATCACTTATTAGGATATCTGCTTCATATCTATTATCTCCTGAACCATCAATAATAGTTCCATTTTTAATTAAATAATCAATCTTCATTTTAAATTCTTTTTTTGTTATTTTATAATATAATAAGCATTCTTTAAAAAAAACCAGATAATAATTTTTTAAAGATTTAGATATTGAAATTGCAACTTAAACCTTGCCTAGGCCAATTTGCTTTTAATAACAATCCTTCATAAGATGCTGTTATAAAAGCAGTTTTATTTTCTAATCCTCCAAAACATAAATTTGTAATATAAGGATCTTTAATTGAATAGAACTCTTTAAATCCATCAGATGGGGATATCACAGTTATTCCTCCATCATATAGTGTACCTACACAAACATTCCCGTTCAATTCAACTGCTAATGAATCGAATCTAAAAAGTCCCCTATTTTGATTAAGTAATTGCCCTCCATACACAGAATTTGGAAATTGGATTTTATTTACCTCACCATCACCTAGAATTTCAAAGCTATATAATTTACCTCCTTCAGTATCAGCAATATACAAAAATTTTTCATCAGGCGATAAACCTATTCCGTTAGGTGTCATAATAGGATGAACAACTTCTTTAATCTCTGAACCATCAGGTTTTGCCCAATAAACGGAACCTCGGTCCATAGTTCTTTCCCTAACTTTTCCTAAATCTGTAAACCAAAAATTTCCTTTTTTATCAAATACAATATCATTTGGACCATTTAATGGTAATCCATTACAATCAGAATAAAGTGTTTCAAATTTCCCCGTATTTAAATTAACTTTTTGAATTTTGCCAGACTTGTAATTTTTTGCTTGAACAACTGGCCTCCTTTTCTTTTGATCACTTGAGATTTCCCAATCAAACCCACCATTATTACAAATATAACAAAAACCATCTGGACCAATTGCGGCTCCATTTGGCCCTTCTCCTAAATTTGAAACAATTTCTTTTTTTCCATTTTGATATACTTTTGTTAGAGTACCTCTGGCTATTTCAACTAATAAAATACTCCCATCATTTAAATAAATTGGGCCTTCCGGAAAAAGTAAATCATCAGTCAAAATTGAAGTTTCCAGATTAAATCTTTTTTCCATAATCAAACTCTAAATTTTTTTTATATTTGGTATTAACCAAAATAGTAAAGCACCAATTATTGTAAATAAAGTACAAAAGAAAAATCCAACATTATAATTTGAAAATTGATCAAATAAAAAACCTGATATAAATGCACCTAATGCAGCACCAAGACCCTGACCTAGATTAGAAGCTCCATATATAGAAGCAAGGCCTTTGCCTGCAAAAATTTTTGCAATAAGTGTAGTTATTATTGGACCTCTAGCGCCAGCTGATAAACCAAAAGGTATAATAAATAAAAATATAATTAAATATTTAAAATCAAAATATTGTAGACTATATAGTGCTAAAATGCCTAATAAACTTAATATATAACTGAAAGTTGAGACATAATGTTTTGGCCAGATATCAGCGGCAAAACCAGTTAATGCCATTCCCGGAAAAGTTAGCATCCCCATCAGACCAAAGTATAAAGCAGCTTCTAAATCTGAAAACCCACAATAAATTAAATAAACAACCACTTGTAAGCTAATTCCAAAAATACCCATTGCTGTAAAAAAATAAATTAGAAAAAATTTCCAAAATGTATTTTCTCTTAAAGCTTCAAATAATGATGAATCATTTAATTTATTTGCAGAAACATCTACTGAATTGTAAATGCCAACATTAATTTTTTTCCAAGGTAGTAAAAATAATAAAATCAAAATCCCAAAAAAGAACAAACCAATGAAATTATATGAAGTTTCCCAACCATACTTACTTATCGATATTTGACAAAGTGGAGCTAAAATTAAAACACCTAGTCCTTGGCCAGAATAAGCTATTGATAATGCTGAAGATAATTTTTTATTAAACCATTTTGAAATAATACTCTGACTTGGTATGATTCCAACCATTGAAGCACCTAGTCCGCTAAAAACTCCTAAGAAAATATAAAATTGCCATAATTCATTTAAATATCCTGAAATATAGTAACCACATGATAGAAGCAAAGTGCCTAAAACGTAGTTAAACTTACCTCCAAATTTATCAAAAATTATTCCTGATATAAGAGACCCTATCCCTAAACTAAACATGTAAACAGAATAAATTGAAGTTGCAGAAGCTCTGTCCCAATCAAATGTATCACTTAATGGAAGGAGAAAAACACCAAAACTCTCTCCCATTCCTCTACTAACAGAAATCATAAATAGACAAAAAAATAATATAAATATTGGAACAATTGATTTTTTAAAATCCATATCTTTTGAAGTCATAATTGAAAAAATAATTTATTACTGTAATTTGATTTATTAAGTATCATAAATTAGATGAAGAACCAAACTAATACAAATAAATACAACCTGACTAATGATGTCATAAACAAAGAAGTGGATGACATATTAAAAGGTAAATACCAACAATGTGTGTTAGGTACTTTAAATCAATATGGATACCCATACTTATCAAAAACATTGCCTCTTTATTACGAAAAAAAAATATACCTTTTACTAAGTGATTTAAGCGATCATACAGAAAATTTAAAAATTAATAAAAAGGTAAGTATATATTTTGCCCAAGAAGAAATTCATAAGGAGAGACTTAATAATCCTAGACTTACTTTAATAGGACTAATTAAGAAATTAAAGCTAAATAAAAATGATGAAATTTTTAGAAAATTATTAAAAAATTATATTCTGATTGAAAAAAGCGCAAAAATGTGGGGTGAGTTTTTAGATTTTAATTTTTATGAATTTAATGTTAAAAATTCCCTTTACGTAAAAGGTTTTGGGAAAGCATATAAAGAAGTATATTAATTA
>CENJ01008871.1_pt1 | contig 10179 bp, 9 predicted proteins | sample 356161 | NCBI WGS metagenome assembly CENJ01 (sample SAMEA2619531, study PRJEB7988) | marine metagenome | biome: marine biome (ENVO:00000447); feature: surface water layer (ENVO:00002042); material: "saline water (ENVO:00002010), including plankton (ENVO:xxxxxxxx)" | depth 5 m | reverse complement strand
TAAGATTCTTAGGCCAAATATATCCAAAAAGGTTAATTCAAATATAAAGCTTCTTAAGCTATTTGCATTCTTTGTTAAGGTTTTATTCAAAGACAGTTACCGCTTAAAGATTAATCAAGTTGTAAATGACTACGAAAGAACAATCTTAAAAGAAATTGATTTGAGATTGGAGGCAAATAACACCATACAAACAAGAGAAAATTTCTTAGAATCAAATCTCCTCTATATTCCATCAGTTTATAAAGAATTCACTAACAAAAATATTCTTGTCATGGAGCGAATCTACGGAACTCCATGCACAGATATTGATAAAATTAGAGCTGCTGGAGTTGATTTAAAGGTCCTTGCAGAAAACGGTGTCAAAATTTTTCTTGATCAAGTTTTTCGAGATAATTTCTTTCATGCCGACATGCATCCAGGCAATATTTTTGTTGATTTAAAAAATCCAGAAATGAATAGGTATATTGCTGTTGACTGCGCGATTGTTGGCAGCCTAAGTGATGCAGACCTTTATAATCTAGCACGCATGCTAAGTTGCACAATTAAACAAGATTACAAAAAACTTGCTAATTTATTTATCTCTAATCAATGGGTAGAACAAGATTCAGATGTTTATGACCTAGAAATGACACTTAAATCTTGTTGTGAGCCAATTTTTGAAAAACCGCTTGCAGAAATTGAGTTCGGAAAGCTGTTACTGTTTTTATTTGAAAGTACCCGCAGTTTTGGTTTATCAATCCAGCCGTCATTGGTGCTCCTTCAAAAAACATTAATTCATATCGAGGGTATGGGAAGAAGCATTTATCCAAAACTAGATTTTTGGTCGATAGCGGAGCCCTATTTAGATGACTGGATTCGAAATAAGTATCATCCCAAGCAATTGCTCAAATACATTGAGGAAAATAAATACGAAATATTGGAAAAGGGTGCTAACTTACCTAATGATATTTTAAATATCTTAGATGCTTTGAAATCCATTGCAGATAATCCACAGCATCAGAATAAAAAAGTCGAAGCATTAAAACACGAGATTTCAAAGCAACAATTCATTAATAGACTATCGTTGGCAGGCTTCTTGCTCTTAGCAGTTTTATTTCTTATTAATTCTTAGCTCCTCTCTTTTAAAGTATACTATTGCAGAGGTCAAAATATGGGATTCGGCGGTATTAGCATTTGGCAACTATTAATCATTCTTTTGGTGGTTCTAGTCCTCTTTGGTAGTAAAAAACTAAGGTCAATTGGGTCCGATCTTGGACAAGGCATAAAAGGTTTTAAAAAAGCTATCAATGATGACGAATCAAAGGAGAATGATAATTCTAAAGATTAGAAGTAACTAAATTGTTTCAAATAGGCTTTATTGAAATTCTTTTTATAGGGTTAATCATTCTGTTACTTTTTGGCCCTGAAAGACTTCCTGAGATTTCAAAAATAATAATTAAAAACACAACGCGCCTAAAAAGAAAATTTTCATCCTTTAGGGAGGATATCGAAAGAGACATTGGTGCAGATGAGATAAAGCAAGATATCTTTAATGAGTTTAAGCTGGAAGAGCTTGAAAAAAATGAATCAGAAAAATCCTGAATCTGAATCGTTAGTTAGTCATCTTTCAGAGCTTAGAAAGAGATTATTAAGTTATGTAATCTGTGTTGCGGTTATTTTTATTGTATCCATACCATTTGCAAATCAAATTTATAACATTTTTTCTACTCCCATGAGTGAGCTTTTGGTCAATTCAACCATGATTGCCACTGAAGTTACCTCCCCATTGCTTGTTCCGATAAAGCTGAATCTTTATCTCGCATTATTAATCAGCATGCCGTATCTTTTTTATCAGGCATGGAAATATATTGCGCCTGGATTATATGAAAAAGAAACTGCGACCTTAAAACCAATCCTATTTTTTGCAGCCATTCTTTTTTATATGGGAGTGCTGTTTGCATACTTGGTTGTAACTCCACTCATTCTTCAATTTTTTGTTGGGATTGCCCCAGAAAACATAGCTGTAATGACTGATATTAATCAATTCCTAAATTTCATGCTAAAACTGCTTTTAGCATTTGGAATTGCTTTCCAGGTACCGGTAGCAACTTATCTGACCATTAAAAGTGGAATTAAGACAAAAGATGAAGTGAAGGCATTGCGCCCTTATCTTATAGTAGGTTTTTTTGTTGTTGCGATGCTGTTAACGCCACCAGATATTTTTTCTCAATTATTTTTAGCTCTACCTATGTGGTTATTATTTGAACTTGGCCTTCTTTTCTCAAAAAAATAAGCTATTTGGGAACATTAAGTCTTTCCAGCCATGAATCATCTTCTGGCATCTTGGCTTCCAGAACACGATTTAAAAGTTTTTCAGGATTTGTGTCCACAATTAGCTGTGAGTAGTTTGCCTCTGATACAAAACCAGATTTAACAGAATGGTCATACCATTTAAAAAAAGAGTCATAGTAATTATTGGTATTCAAAATTCCAACTGGTTTATTAATGATTCCTAATTGGTTGCTAACAAGAACTTCGGTAAGTTCATCCAATGACCCTACGCCTCCAGGCAGAACAATAAATGCATCACTGTGATTAAAGAATTCTTGTTTTCTTTCAAATAAATCCTTAGTGATAATTGTTTTGGTAATTCTTGGGTTGGTAAGCTCAAAGGAATCTAGGCTGCTTAAAGTAATACCTGTTACTTCACCACCAAATTCGATTGCGGTGTCTGCAACAATCTTCATCAAGCCAACATCACCACCACCAAAAACAACATTGATGCCCTTTGAAGCAATTAATTGAGAAATTTCCTTGGCTTTTTCCTCATAGATTGGATCATTTCCCAAATGGGCTCCGCAAAAAACTGCAATACTTTTGATTTTCATGATGGTAATCCTAAAATATTTTTTGAAATGATGTTGAGCTGAACTTCGCTCGAACCCCCGGCAATAGTATAAGCCTTTGAATAAAAAAAAGATTTAACCACGTCGTTGATCATCTCAGATCCTTTTCCGGGGACAAGTAGTCCTCCCATACCAAGAGATTTGATGTTTAGCTCCCATCTGAGTTGAAGCTCTTCAGTACTTAAGTACTTGAGCGTGAGCGCAGCCTCTGAAAATCCAAATTGACTTTCCTCTTTAACTCTTTGCATGGTCAAATCAATAAGCTCATTTCTTAGTTCATGTTTGGTAATTTCATTACGTAACAATTTTTTATCCGAAAATTCTGAGCAATTCTTAAGCAAATCTGAAGGCGATATATCTACTGCTCCCTCAGACTCCATATCGCTCATCATTGTTCTTTCATGCATAAGCAATGATTTTGCTACTGGCCATCCCTTGTTTTCTCCACCAATACAGTGTGACTTGAGCGCTTTGGCATCATCAAAAAAGACTTGGCAAAACGGAGATACACCGCTGATCAATTGAATTCTATTTGTTGTTATCTCATCTTGTTTCATATCAATCAAAACGAATGAAATTCCGTCGTGCTTTTTTGTTTTATCTGTCTTAACAAGGCAATACATCCAATCAGCTTTATCTGCTTCCGAGGTCCAAATTTTGGATCCATTAATTATGTAAGTTTCATTATCATTTGATGTTGCTGTGGTACTTACTCCTGCAAGATCTGAACCTGCGCCTGGCTCAGAAAATCCTTGGCACCACCATATTTCTCCTCTGGCTATCTTCGGAAGAAACTCCTTTTTTTGATCTTCTGTTCCAAATTCAAGTAATACCGGACCAAGCATTGTTATTCCAAAATTAATCTGTGGATTTCTGCAGCCTCTTTTCTTAAGTTCTTGCCTTAAAATCTGAGCTTCCTCAAAATCCAAACCTGCTCCACCATATTCCTTTGGCCATTCTGGTGTGGAATATCCAGTTTGAGTCATTGCATTAAACCATTTTTCAGAATCTGAATTTGGGAATGAAATTGATGATGATGCCCATACCTGCTCGCTAGCTGGCATTGGAGTCATCATTGATTTTGGACAATTTTCATCTATCCAATTGGATATGTAGGCTCTAAAGTCTTTAGTTTGGCTCATTGAGTTAGAAATTAAAATTTAATGTAAAGGGTCCATCATTGGTTAATTCAAGTTCCATATATGCCCCAAAAACACCATATTTTACATTTTTATATTCAAGATTTATGGATGCTTTAAGTTTATTATAAAGCTCTTCTGCTAAATCAGGAGATGCAGCCTTATGGAAGCTAGGTTTTAAGCCTTTTTTTGTGGATGCATTTAAGGTAAACTGGCTTACAATTAGCAATTCTGCTCCTATTTTACGCAAACTTGCATCTAACTTTCCGCTAACTCCTTCGAAAAATGAATAATCTAATATTTTTGATATTAGTTTATCTATTTGAACTTGTGTGTCAGTTTGTTCAAAACAAACCATTAAAAGTATGCCTTTATCAATAGAGCTGACTAAATCCTTATTAACTCTTACCGAGGCTTTTTTGACCCTTTGTGCTAAACAAAGCAAGACTTAATTTACAGTTGGATCGAGATTTCCTGACAGATATTGCAAATGCATCTCTTCTAATGATAGTGGTGAGATTTTGTCTGCATTGCCTGCGGTACCAAATGATTCGTATCTGTTAATACATATTTCCTTCATCGCTACCAAGGTTTCAGAGAGATATTTCCTAGGATCAAACTCTGACTTGTTAGCGTCTAAAAATCTTCTTATTGCGCCAGTTGATGCAAGTCTCAAATCAGTATCGATATTTACTTTTCTAACTCCATGCTTTATTCCTTCTTGAACTTCTTCTACTGGAACCCCATAAGTCTCAGGAATATCTCCACCAAACTTATTAATAATTTCTAACCAATCCTGAGGAACTGCTGACGATCCATGCATAACCAAATGTGTATCTGGAATCCTTTTGTGTATTTCTTTTATTCTGTCGATTGCAAGAATATCGCCAGTTGGTGGCCTCGTAAATTTATATGCACCATGACTCGTTCCAATTGCAATTGCTAGGGCATCGACATGAGTATCTTTCACAAAGCTTGCTGCTTCTTCCGGATCAGTTAATAACTGGTCATGGGTTAGTATCCCTTCGGCCCCACTACCGTCTTCATCGCCAGCCTCTCCAGTTTCAAGTGAACCCAAACAGCCTAACTCTCCTTCAACAGAAACCCCGCAGGCATGTGCCATATCAACTGTTCGCTTAGTAACAGAAACATTGTAATCGTATGATGCCGGAGTCTTCATGTCTTCTTCTAATGATCCATCCATCATCACTGAAGAAAAACCAAGCTGTATGGATCTCTGACATACCGCTGGAGATGCCCCATGGTCTTGGTGCATAACTACCGGAATGTGCGGAAACTCTTCTATTGCAGCTAAAATTAAATGTCTTAAAAAGTTAGAGCCGGCATATTTTCTTGCACCTGCAGATGCCTGAACAATAACAGGACTATTTGTTTCATCAGCTGCTTCCATAATAGCTCTCATTTGTTCAAGGTTATTAACGTTGAAAGCAGGAACACCATAAGAGTTCTCTGCGGCATGATCTAGAAGCTGTCTCATACTTATTAATGACATAAATTCTCCTTAATAGTTAATCGCCTAGTGCGCTAATGGATGGTAACTCTTTTCCTTCAATAAATTCAAGAAAGGCACCGCCCGCTGTAGAGCAATAGGATATATCTTCTTTGTTTATAAACTGATTGATTGCGCTGAGTGTCTCGCCGCCACCTGCAAGTGTATAAGCATCAGACATGCCAATTAATTTACTAAGCTCCTCAGTGCCCTCTGAGAAATTTTTATTTTCAAAAACACCTAAGGGTCCATTCCAAATAATCGTATTCGATGAATCAATAAATTGTTTTATATCTTCAGAGATGACCTGATCTAAAATAATTTCATTATCTTCGATCTCACTAATTCTTTTCTTTATTGGTGGACCATCGAAACTATTTGAGACCACAACTTCCTCCGGAAGCATAATATTAAAATTATTTAATAAAGACTTTGCGGTCTTAATCATATCTTTCTCGTAAAGTGAGTTGCCGACCTTAAAGCCTTTGGCCGCCAAAAAGGTATTCGTTATCCCACCTCCGGTAATGACCGTGTCACATATCTGGCCTAAATTCTGAATGACCTCTAACTTTGTTGAAACTTTTGATCCTCCGATAATTGCAGCAAAGGGAGATGAAAAATCTTTTAATGCCCTAGATAAGGCTTCAACTTCTCTTTGCACTAAAAAACCTGCGCATGAAAAAGGGGCTACTTTGATTGCTCCATAAGTAGAGGCTTGCTTTCTGTGCGAAGTTCCAAATGCATCGAAAACATATACGTCGATATGTGAACCAATTTCCCTTGCAAGCGCATCAGAATTTTTTGATTCTCCTTCAAAAAAACGAATATTTTCTAACATACAGATTTGTGCATTTGTATCATGGAATTCTTTCATAGAATTGATTAAGGAAATGGAGATGCCTAATTCATTACTAAGGTGACTGGCAACCGGTCTAAGAGAAAGTTGCTCATCAAAAGTGCCTTCTTTGGGTCTGCCAAGATGGGAAAGGATAACAATTTTTGCTTCTGCTTTAATTAAGTAATTTAAGGTTTCAAGCGATGATAAAATTCGAGTATCGTCTGTAACAACTCCCTCTTTAATTGGAACATTTAGATCTAACCTTAGTCCTACTTTTTTTTTCGCAATATCTAAATCGGACAACAGTCGCATAATTCAGATTAACTTCTTGACTGATGAAATAATGTTTTCGACAGTAAATCCAAATTCTTTCATTAATTCATCTCCGGGAGCACTTTCTCCAAACGTCTTAATGCCGATAACAGCATCCTCAGGTTTTGCAATTGTTAGCCAAGAATCTGGATGAAGTGCTTCAACAAACAAGGTTGGCTTTGTAGGATCAATTACTTGATTTTTGTATTCATCTGACTGTGCTTTAAAAATATCAAGACATGGAATTGATGCGATGTTGCATAAAATATTTTCAGCTTCAAGATCATTAGCTGCATCCATAATTAAATGCACTTCACTGCCAGATGCCACTAAATTTACTTCCGAATTATTATCAAACTTTAATGCATAGCCACCATGTTTGATCAGCTCAGCAGTATCTTTATTATCTACAATCGAAGGCAGGCCTTGTCTGGTTAAAATAAGAGAAGTTGGTGCAGTCTTTGAAGAAACTGCATTGTGCCAAGCTACTGCGGTCTCAGTTAAATCTGCAGGGCGCCAATTATTTAAATTTGGAGTTGCTCTTAAAGTTACTAAGTGTTCAATTGGCTGGTGAGTTGGCCCGTCTTCACCTAAACCAATTGAGTCATGAGTGTATACAAAAATATTTGGTATCTTCATCAATGCAGAGAGTCTCACTGCATTTCTTGCATAATCCATAAATACAAGAAAAGTTCCACTATAAGGCTTAATCCCGCCATGAAGAATCATGCCATTGGTAATACCAGTCATTCCAAATTCTCTTACCCCATAGTAAATATGAGTTCCTTCTGGGCTTGTTGGTAAAAGCTCTGTATTCGATGAGCTTAGAGTATTATTTGAACCAGTTAAATCTGCGGAGCCTCCAATCATTTCTGGAAGTTGAGCACAAAAGAACTCTAAACAATTTTGAGAGGCTTTTCTTGTTGCAAGCTTTGATGATTCTTCAACACAGCTCAACAAAAACTCATTAAATTTATCTTCAAAGTTATCTGGCAGGTTATTTGATGATGTTCTTAATAACTCAGAATAATCTTCCGGATAATCTGCTTGATAATTTTTTAAAAGATTATTCCAGTCATCTTCATAGACTTCTCCTGTTGCTTTCGCATCGAAAACCTCATAAACCTCTTTAGGGATTGTAAATGGAGGATATTCCCAACCCAGATTTTCTCTTGTGAGTTTCACCTCATCATCACCTAATGCGGCACCATGAACACCAGATGTACCTTCTTTATTAGGAGAACCAAATCCTATTTTTGTTTTGCAGCAAATAAGTGTAGGCTGACTAGCATTCTCTTTGGCAGTTGAAATAGCATTATCTATTTCCTTCAAGTTATGCCCATCGACTTTGATTACTTGCCAGTTATAGCTCTCAAAACGTTTTTGAGTATCATCGCTAAACCAAGAACTAACTTCTCCATCAATAGAGATTCCATTGTCATCATAAAGACAGATAAGTTTTCCTAGATTATGAGTTCCGGCAAAGGAGCAAGCTTCGTGGGATATTCCTTCCATCAAACAACCATCACCTAAAAAAACATATGTGTAGTGATCAACGACATTTAAATTTTCTTTATTAAATTTTGCAGCCAGATGCTTCTCAGCCAAAGCCATGCCGACACCATTTGAAAGCCCCTGACCAAGAGGGCCTGTGGTTGTTTCAATGCCAATCTCAATGTCATACTCCGGATGTCCGGGAGTTTTAGATCCAAGCTTTCTAAATGCTTTGATGTCATCAATTGAAAGAGGGTAGCCTGAAAGATGAAGCAAGCTGTAGAGCAACATTGAGCCATGACCATTGGATAATACGAATCTATCTCGATTAAACCATTTAGGGTTTTGAGGATTATGTTTGAGGTGATTTTTCCAAAGGACAACTGCTATATCCGACATACCCATAGGCATTCCAGGATGCCCAGAGTTTGCTAGCTGAACTGCATCAACAGAAAGAAACCTAATCGCATTACTTACTAGAGGTAAATCTGACATATATGATAGAAATAAAAAGTTAATAATAGTACGCCTGAATAATTAATTAAACGTTTAATTGTCTCTATCTTTGAAAAACTATAAAATACCAAAACTTAAAAAGTGATTTGTCCCTGCTTGCATGCTTAAACTGCTAAATTGGGGCGTCAATAAAGGCGCAGCTGATGCTAAAACAGCAATACAAAAAATCTTTTAAAATAATTATGAGTTATATATTTACATCTGAATCAGTCTCTGAAGGTCATCCAGATAAAGTTTGTGATCAAATTTCAGATGCGATTTTAGATGCATACTTAAAAGAAGATCCAGCATGCAGAGTTGCATGTGAAACTGTTGTAAAAAATAACAATGTAATAATCGCTGGCGAAATTACCTCAACGGCAGCCCCAAACTTAGAGTCAATAATTAGGAAAACCATCACTGAAATTGGCTACGATAATGATGAATTTGGTTTCAACGGTAATAGTTGTGTTATTGAAAATTATATTTACAAACAATCTCCTGATATTGCGCAAGGAGTTAATGAGGGTGAGGGTGAGAATTTAGAGCAAGGAGCAGGGGATCAAGGGTTAATGTTTGGTTATGCTTGCAGAGAAAATAGTTCGCTGATGCCAGCACCTATTGAGCTTGCGCACAGACTAATGAGAAAACAAGCTGAACTAAGAAAATCAGGAAGTATTGAGTGGTTAAGACCAGACGCAAAGAGTCAAGTTAGTGTTATCTATGAAGAGGACGGAAAAGTTATTTCTGGCCTATCTGCTATTGTTCTGTCAACACAACATGATGAAAGCATTTCTCAAGATGATTTAAAAGAAATAATCACCAAGGAAATAATTAACCCGGTAATACCAAAAGAATGGATGCTTCCTGAAACAAAAATCTTTATCAACCCTACAGGCAAATTTGTCATTGGAGGTCCAGCTGGTGACTGTGGATTAACTGGTAGAAAAATAATCGTTGATACCTATGGGGGTATGGCAAGGCATGGTGGTGGAGCATTTTCTGGAAAAGATCCATCAAAAGTAGACAGATCTGCAGCTTACGCTGCTAGATACGTTGCAAAAAATATTGTAGCTGCTGAAATCGCTGATCGTTGTGAAATTCAGCTCTCATACGCAATAGGTGTTGCAGAACCTACCTCAGTAAACATTAATACTTTTGAAACTTCAGATGTATCTCAATCAGATCTTGAAGAAGCTGTGAGAGAGATATTTGATTTAAGGCCAAAGGGAATAATTAAGATGCTTGATTTAAATCGTCCAATATACCAAGATACCGCTGCCTATGGTCACTTTGGACGAGAAGAGATGTTTTCATGGGAACAAGTTGATCAAGCAGGTAATTTGAGGGCTTTAATTTATGGGTAATGATTACAAAGTAGCAGATATTACATTATCAGACTTCGGTAGAAGAGAGATTTCACTTGCAGAAAATGAGATGCCTGCGTTAATGGCGCTCAGAGAAAAGTATAAAGATGATCAGCCTCTTAATGGTGCAAAAATTCTT
>CENJ01021831.1_pt1 | contig 10181 bp, 6 predicted proteins | sample 356161 | NCBI WGS metagenome assembly CENJ01 (sample SAMEA2619531, study PRJEB7988) | marine metagenome | biome: marine biome (ENVO:00000447); feature: surface water layer (ENVO:00002042); material: "saline water (ENVO:00002010), including plankton (ENVO:xxxxxxxx)" | depth 5 m | reverse complement strand
AAGAATTTAAATAATGCACAAAGACTTTATCCAAATGACTGGAGAATAAGAAATAATATTGGATATTTATTATATAATATGGGGGATGTTGATGGCGCTTCTCAATCTTTTGAAAAAGCTTTATCAATTACTGATAACGCTACTGTAAGCAATAATGTTGGAGCAGTAAATCACGTGAAGTCAGGAAAATCTAATGACGATATTAAAGCATTATTTGAATCTTCCAATACTAAAGAATCAAAATATAACTTAGGATTAATTCAGATAGAGGAAGGTAAGTACGAAGAGGCCATTACTTCTATGGGTAATACAAAATCGTATAATTATGCCTTAGCTAATATTTTAGCAGAGCACTACGATGCTGCAACTGACGCCTTAGATGAAATAAAAAATGAGGATGCAAAATCATTTTATTTGAGAGCCATTATTGGTTCAAGATCAGCAAATACTGAAATGGTAATTGAAAATTTACAATCTGCTTTTGAAAATGACGCATCATTGAAAGAGTATGCTAAAAAAGATAGAGAGTTCATCAAATATTTTGAGAATGCTGACTTTATAGCCTTGTTTTAAGATTTTAATCTTCCTGCTAAATAGAGTATTTATTAATTTTTTTACTCTACTTTATTTCCTTTTTATATGGAAATTTTTTTCTAACTATTAGAGTATTTTTAAAAACTTTTTCCAACTCTTTTTTAAATAACTCAGCGGAATTATAATCCTGAAATTTACCTGCATATAAAAATATATTAGGAGCTATATATTCATCGAATAATGTTCTTTTAGGGAAATTAGTCATAAATTCTTTTCTTAATTTTCTTATTTTCAATGTCTCTTGGGTAACATAAATTTGTACAGTATAACCACTGTAATTTCCATAATTCGATAAATAATTATTTATGGAATCTAATTTATCATCTTTATTTTCTATCAAGGTTCCTTTTTCAGAAATGTAGTTAGTTTTTTTTTCTAAAGAAGAGTCTATTAAAACTAGTACTGGGGCCTTTAAAATGGTATCTGTATTTTTTATTTGTTTTACACTTTTAATCTTTAAACTATCCAATTTATCTTTTGTTGGATATGTCATCCAATTTTCTTGAGCAATAAAAGTGCAACTCAAAAATAAAAATATGACAAAATGAATTTTTTTCATTGATAAAATTTATACAAATTTAATAAAACTAAATTTCACTTTTTATGGAGCTAATTTACTTGTTTTGTTTACTCTTTTTTATCTATCATAAAACAAATTATTTAGAAACATTCTAAATTAAGATATTTCGATGACAATTGTTAAAACAATGTGTTTATAATTATAATGACATATTACATTTGTCTTGCTGTTAAAATAATATTTAAGTAAAATTAAATGATGGATAAATACTTCAAGATTTTGGGCAGATTTTTAACTACTTTTTGTCTCTCATTCTCTTTATTTAATTTCACTGCTCAAGACGGTGAAAAGCTATTTAAAGCTAACTGTGCTTCTTGCCATCATCCAATAAAAAATGCCACAGGTCCCAAAATGCAGGGCGCTCTTCAAAAATGGCAAGATGCAGGTGAAGAAGATTTAATTTATGAATGGGTTGCAAATCCATCTAAGCTTTATAATAGTGGTAAATCTAAAATGGCTAAAGCCATTTGGGATTGGTCTCCAACTGCCATGACTCCTCAGGGTCATTTATCCAGAGAAGAAGTCGAATCGATATTTACCTACGTAGATAATTACGCTCCACCTGTTGCAGCAGTTGTTGGAGGTGGAGATACCGTTAACGCAAATACAAACGATTCTGAATCATCTGATTACTGGTGGTGGATTATTTCCTTTTTGTTAGTATTCGTATTATTTGCAATTTTTGGAGTTAGAAGAGAACTTTCAGCTGCTATTGCAGTTAAAGAAGGAAGAGAAATCGACTCTACAAGAACATTTGTTAACTCAACTAAAGAATGGGTATTAAGAAATTGGTTTGTTACCGTATTATTAATCGTTGGAATTGCTCTTTTTTCGGGGTTAGAAGTTTTCAACAGGGCTTATCAGTTAGGTGTTTACCAAGACTACATGCCTTCTCAGCCTGTTGCTTACTCTCATAAATTACATGCTGGGAAAATGGGTATTGAATGTAAATATTGCCATCATTCAGCTGAAAAGTCTAAACACGCAGGGATTCCTTCGACTAACGTATGTATGAATTGTCATGCAGTTGTTCATGAAGGTGCTCAATATGGTGCTGAAGAAATTAACAAATTACATAAAGCAGTAGGTTATAATAAAAATAAACAAGCCTATAACTTAGATAAATTTGGTAACAGAATCGAGGATCCCATAGTATGGAACAAGGCACATAATTTGCCTGATCACGTATATTTCAGTCATGCTCAACACGTTCATCCAAATACGGCCAATATTGACTGTAGACAATGTCATGGCCCTGTTCAAAATTATACCCTAGGAAGAGTCTCTACCATTGATGAAGTAAATGCGTATGCTAAAACTGATGAGGGAATGGAAAAAGGACTTATACAGCTCACAAAACCTTTACTTACTATGGGTTGGTGTATTGAATGCCACAATAAAAAAGAAATTGATCTTGCAAGCTCCGGGTATTATGAAGAAATTCATGATAGATTAAAATTAAGAGCTGATGTAAATAATAAAATTTTTGAAGATGATAAGGTAACTGTTAAAGAATTAGGTGGCTGGGAATGTGCTAAATGTCATTATTAATAAGTACAGGAAATTTTAACTTATGAGCAAAACAAAGACATATTGGAAAGGTTACGATGAGAAGCATCAAACACCAGAGTTTGCTGTATCTTCTAAAAAAGAATTTAAAGAGGATGTTTCGGTAGATGAATTCCTATCAACTGACGGTCTTGAAGATATGAAGACTGGAAGAAGAGACTTTCTTAAGTATATGGGCTTTAGTGTTGCAGCAGCAACACTTGCCTCATGTGAGTCACCTGTTATTAAATCTATTCCATACGCTAATAAGCCAGAAGAAATCACACCTGGGGTTGCTAACTGGTATTCAAGTTCTTACTATGATGGAAATGATTTTGCTAATTTATTAGTAAAATCTAGAGAAGGTCGTCCTATTTGGTTAAAAGGCAAAAAAGATGGATATACTCAGGGAGGATTGATTCCAAGAATATCAACCTCTATTTTAAATCTTTATAATAGTTCTAGAATCAATGGCCCTATATTCAATAACAATCCAGAATCATGGACTGATATTGATTCTAAATTAGTAACTAAGTTAAATGATATTGCTGCAAAAAAAGGTAAAGTAAGAATTCTTTCAAATACCATTATTTCTCCTTCAACCAAAGCTGTAATCGATGAATTCATTAAAAAATATTCTTCAAGTAATAGTAATGAAACTGAGTTAGGTTGTGATATTAAACATATAGAATACGATGCGCAATCTTATTATGGAATTAGAAAAGCTAACAAAAATATTTTTGGAGAAAACTTTATTCCAAATTACGATTTTTCTAAAGCTAAAACCATTGTCTCAATCAATTCTGATTTTATTTGTAATTGGCTTCTTCCTTCAAAATTTTCTACTGACTATAGTAAGGCAAGAAAGCCAGAAAATGGATGGATGTCCAAACATTTTCATTTTGAATCCGTTCTTTCATTAACAGGTGCTAACTCTGACTACAGAGCTAAAATTAAACCTTCAGAAGAAATTTTAGTTGCTTCTTCTATACTGAATAAATTAAATGGAGAATCTACAAGTACATCTTTTAGTGATGACACAAATCAGAAATTAGATGCTGCTGTAGCTTCTTTGATTGAAAATAAAGCGAATTCTCTTGTGGTTGCAGGATCTAATGATCCCAATGTCCAAATGTTGGTCAATAAAATAAATTATAAGTTAGAAAATTACGGAAACACAATAGATACTAATAATACATTAAAACTATTTAATGCTAATGATGAAGAAGTTGAAGCCTTTCACAGTGAACTTTTAAACGGAGAACTTGACGGAGTGCTTTTTTATGGAGTTAATCCAGTATATTCTCTTCCAAATAGTGATAAAACTTCAAATGCAATTAAAAAGTTAGAATTATCTTTATCTTTTTCTGAATATCTTGATGAAACATCTTCTCTTTGTAATTTTGTTTGTCCTGATCACAATTATTTAGAATCATGGTGCGATTTAAACCCTGTAGATAACCATTATTCCATTCAGCAGCCTTTAATAAGACCATTATATAACACTAGACAATCACAAGAATCATTATTGGTTTGGTCTGGACTTGCCCAAAGATCCAACTCAGAGAGTCAGGCTTTTTATGACTTCATTAAAAAATATTGGGTAGAAAATAATATCGGAAATCAAAGTTCCTACAGTGGATTTACTGATTTTTGGAATTGGACTGTTCATAATGGTTTTACCAATCAAGATGATAATAGTGAAATAGTGGAATTAATTTATAATGATTACCCAATTGAAATCCCTAATCTACCAGAAAATAAAGACTGGGAATTTATTATTTATCAAAAAGAATTAGGTGTTGGACACCATGCTGCTAACCCTTGGTTGCAAGAACTTCCCGATGCCATTTCAAAAATTGTTTGGGACAATTATATTACTATGTCTCCCTCTGATTGTTATAAGTTGTTTGAAATCGATACTTCAAATTCTAAATCTGCTTGGGATGGAATTCATTTAGGACAGGAAGAAAAAGCTTTTGTAGCTACTGTTAATGTTAACAATATTGATATCAAACTTCCTGTTTATCCACTTCCAGGACAGACTAGTGGAACCATAGGAATTGCAATGGGTTATGGAAGAGGGGAAAATAGTGAAGATATTGGTAAAGCTGCATTTCAATCTGATGAATTTGGCAACCATTTAGCAGATGAAAATGGTGCTCTAGTCCCAGTTGGGGCTAATGCCTTTAAGTTTTGTAGTTTTAAAGATGGATTTTTAAATTATAATGGGTTTGCTGAGGTTTCGGCAAATGATGAAAGGTATGCTCTTGCTAGTACTCAAACTCATCATACAATAATGGGTAGAACATCAATTGTCAAAGAAACTACTTTTGATTTTTGGAAGGATAATCATGAATTTAATCAAGAATCTTACAATCCAAAAGTCAAATTACACAGTCATGATGAAGGCGGTCATTCTGAAGTTAATGCCACAGAATATTCGTTATGGGACGAACATCCTGTTGAAAATGTAGGACATCGTTGGGGGATGTCAATTGATTTATCATCTTGTAATGGGTGTGGTGTATGTATAACAGCATGCCATTCAGAAAACAATGTTCCAGTTGTTGGAAAAGATGAAGTAAGAAGATCAAGAGATATGCATTGGCTAAGAATGGATAGGTATTTTTCTTCTATTGAAGATGACAATAGAAAATCTTGGGCTAATTCTGATAAAGTTGAAGGTGATTTTGATTATGGAAAATTAGAAGTTCCTGATGACAATCCTTCTGTAGTTTTTATGCCAATGTTATGTCAGCATTGTAATCATGCTCCATGTGAAACAGTATGTCCTGTTGCAGCTACTACCCACAGTAATGAAGGTTTGAACCAAATGACTTATAATAGGTGTATAGGTACTAGGTATTGTGCTAATAATTGCCCTTATAAGGTAAGAAGATTTAATTGGTTTAATTACCGTGATTACAGAAAGTTTAAAAACTTTAATCCAAACCAAGATCAAATGGCTAGGATGGTTCTAAATCCTGACGTTGTTGTGAGATCTAGAGGAGTAATGGAAAAATGTAGTTTTTGTGTACAAGGAATTCAAGCAGCTAAGTTAACTGCTAAAAAAGAAGGACGAAAACTTGTTGATGGTGATGTAATGTCTGCTTGTGGTGATGCATGTCCTAATGACTGTATAACTTTTGGTGATTGGAATGATCCTGAATCTAAAATCAGAAAAGTATCTGGATCTGATAGAGCATATCAAGCACTTGAAGAGATAGGAGTTAAGCCAAATATTTGGTATCAACTTAAAGTAAGAAATATTGAAGATGATGTAGCAATGAATGCTGTATCAAAAGAATCACATTCGGAACATCATTAAAATATTAAAGAGAAATGCATAAAGAATCAGACATACGATTACCATTAATATTAGGAGACAAGTCTTATAAAGATATAACTGATGACATTATTCGTCCAATTGAAGCAAAAGCTCCAAAATTATGGTATTTATTATTTGCTATTTCCATAATAATAGCTCTTTGGGGTATAGGTTGTATTGTTTATTTACTAGGTACTGGTGTAGGTGTTTGGGGATTAAATAAAACTGTTGGATGGGCATGGGATATTACTAATTTCGTTTGGTGGGTAGGTATTGGTCATGCGGGGACCTTAATTTCTGCAGTGTTACTTTTGTTCAGACAGAAATGGAGATTTGCGATCAACAGAGCAGCTGAAGCCATGACAATATTTGCTGTATTTATGGCAGGATTATTCCCGTTAATTCACATGGGACGATTATGGTTAGGCTATTGGGTTTTTCCATTGCCCAACCAGTTTGGATCTTTATGGGTTAATTTTAATTCTCCATTACTTTGGGATGTATTTGCTATAAGTACTTATTTATCTGTGTCTTTAGTTTTTTGGTACATAGGTCTAATTCCCGATTTTGCAACTATCAGAGACAGAGTAACCAAGCCTATTTTCAAAAAGGCATATAGAGTTTTAAGTTTTGGTTGGACCGGAGATGCAAAAGCATGGAATAGATTCGAGCAAGTATCTTTAGTTTTAGCTGGTTTAGCTACGCCTTTAGTTTTTTCAGTTCATTCAATCGTATCTTTTGATTTTGCTACTTCCGTAATCCCTGGTTGGCATACTACAATATTTCCTCCTTATTTTGTGTCTGGTGCGGTTTTTTCAGGTTTTGCAATGGTGCAAACACTAATGCTGATTTTGAGAAAAGCATATAAGCTAGAAGCATATCTTCACGTTAAGCACATTGAATATATGAATATTGTAATTATTGTAACTGGTTCCATTGTTGGAGTTGCATATATTACAGAACTTTTTGTTTCCTGGTACTCAGGTGTTGAATATGAGTCCTATGCGTTTTTAAATAGAGCAACAGGACCTTATTGGTGGTCCTATTGGGCTATGATGACTTGTAACGTGATCTCTCCTCAGTTATTTTGGTTTAAAAAATTACGTACCAGTCTAATGTTTTCTTTTTTCATGTCCATAATTATTAATATTGGTATGTGGTTTGAACGCTTTGTTATCATAGTAACTTCTTTACACAGGGATTATGTTCCATCTTCCTGGACTTATTTTCATCCAACTTGGGTTGATATTGGAGTATATATGGGAACTTTAGGAATATTTTTTGTTTTTTATTTATTATTCTCTAGATACTTTCCTGTGTTACCTATAGCAGAACTTAAAACAATTTTGAAATCTTCAGGGAAAAATTATAAAGAGGGTTATGGCAAAGGAAAAGGTTACTGGGATAAACATTCAGCTCATTAAAAATTAACTATGGCAGATAAAGTAATATTCGCAATGTATGATGATGATGATAAGCTAATGGATGGAGCTAAACACCTAGTAGCTAATAAAGTCAAAGTATCTGATGTTTATTCTCCTATGCCATTGCATGGAATAGATCCAATAATTGGAGTAGAGCATACACGATTAGCTATTACAGCATTTATGTATGGACTTACTGGAACTATGTTAGCTATTATAGGAATAAGATATATGATGATTATTGATTGGCCTATGAACATCGGCGGAAAACCTAATTTTAGTTTAAGGGAAAACATGTTATCGTTTGTCCCTATATTTTTTGAGTTTACAGTTTTATGTGCTGCTCATGGAATGGCAATAACTTATTTAATTAGAAATAAAACACTACCTGGTATGCCACCAAGAAATCCAGATCCAAGGACAACAGACGATAAGTTTGTTATGGAAATTAAAACTTCAGAAAATTCTCATTTTAGTGAAAAAGATTTATCAAAGTTGATAAAAAATACTGGTTTTATTGAGATTGAAGAAAAAAATTTATTATGAATAAGTTAAGTATTTCCTTATTTAAATTATTATTTATCACACTAGTGTTTACAACGCTTCACTCATGTGTTAAAGATCCTGATTCTCCAGGCTTTGAATATGTTGATGATATGTTTAGATCCCAAGCAATTGAAGCTTACTTAGACTATGGTTTAGTAGGAGATAAGACAAATGACTCTTTAAAAAACACTATTTCTGCTAGAATACCTTCAAAAGGGACAATTCCTTACAGCAAGAATAAAAAAATATCAGAGGTTAATATGCCATTTTATTATGGGCCTTCAGAAGAAGAAAGGTTGAGAGCTAATGAAGAAGTATCGCTTCCTCAAATTTATTATTCAAATGCCTCAACACAAGAGGCCAATATTGCTGAAGGAAAAAGACTTTATGGATTGTTTTGTGCTCATTGTCACGGAGAAAAGGGAAACGGTGATGGTAAAACAATTACAATAGGAGGATATCCTGCTGCTCCTCCTGCTTACAATACATTAAAAGATAGAAAACCAGGATCTGTTTTTCATACCATTACTCATGGTAAAAATGCTATGGGACCACATGCGTCCCAGCTTAATAAAGATGAAAGATGGAAAGTGGCAATGTATGTAAGAACAATGCAATTCGACGGAGATATAAATTTAGAAGAATTAATTTCTGAAAATCTAGAAGTAAATAAATAATATAAAATGGACTATATAATTTCAGATAAAGCAAAAAAAGTTACCCTTGGCCTTGCAATAGTTGGTTTGGTATTATTGATTATTGGTTTTTCTCAACAAAAAGACTTTGTTTATGCTAAAAAAGTGGATAATCACACTGTTGAAATTATATATAATGGTCACGCTGATGTTGAATCTCAAGACAATTTAAAAGAAACTATTATAAATAAGATGCCAGGATATGAACTAGATTTTCATGATGCATCTCATAGAAATCACGATGAACATGGAGAAGATTCACACGCCCATCATGGTCCAACTTTCAATTGGAATATTCATATAAAACATTCAGAAAGTCACAACAATACACTTTTATCTAATCATGAAAGTGGAGCTGATATTTTAGTTAATAAAGTAGATAGTGGAGAAGTTTCTTTTTTTGACTCAGGGGTAAGAAGATTTTGGTCTAATTTGCTAGTAAACGGATTTTTCTTTTTTGGAATTGCTTTAGGAGCTTTATTCTTTCTTGCACTACATTATGCTACAGAATCTGGATGGGGTGTAGTGTTGTTAAGAGTTACCGAAGGAATCATGACGGCAATGCCTATAGGCATGGGTGTTTTAGTTGTAGTATTTATAGCTGGATCTATTGGGCTTCACCATATATATCCATGGATGGATTCCGATTTGCTAAACCCTAATTCAAGCCATTTTGATCCTATAATTTATGGTAAAAAAGCTTATTTGAATATACCTTTTTTCTGGATAAGAGTAGTAGCTTACTTCACTACATTTATTTTGTTTTTAAGATGGTTTAAAAAGAAATCAAGACAAGAGGATTCTGAAGGAGGTACTGCCACTCATTTTAAAATGTATAGAAGAGGTGCCTTATTTTTAGTGTTTTTTGCTGTTTTTTCTTCAACCATGTCGTGGGATTTTATAATGTCTATTGATACTCATTGGTTTAGTACTTTGTTTGGTTGGTATGTTTTTTCCGGGATATGGTTAAGCGGTATGATTATGGTAATGATGATTACGCTTTATTTAAGAAAGTCTGGATATTTACCTTATGTTAATGAAAGCCACATACATGATGTAGGTAAATATATGTTTGCTTTAAGTTTTCTATGGAGTTACTTATGGTTTTCTCAATTTATGTTAATATGGTATTCTAATATTCCAGAAGAAGTAATTTACTTCACAGAAAGAATTGAAAACTATAATTTGTTATTCTTTGGAACATTTATTGTCAATTTCTTTTTCCCAATGGTATTTTTTATGTCTAGAGATACCAAACGATCTGCAGGATTTCTCATAGTAATTGGCTTAATGATATTTATTGGACATTGGTTTGATGTATTTAATATGGTCATGCCTGGGACCTTGTTTGATCAGTGGGAAATCGGATTATTAGAAATAGGTATGTTTCTAATGTTTTTAGGCATTTTTATCTACACTGTTCTTAATGCTATTTCTAAGGCACCATTATTACAGAAAAATCA
>CENJ01100555.1_pt1 | contig 10189 bp, 6 predicted proteins | sample 356161 | NCBI WGS metagenome assembly CENJ01 (sample SAMEA2619531, study PRJEB7988) | marine metagenome | biome: marine biome (ENVO:00000447); feature: surface water layer (ENVO:00002042); material: "saline water (ENVO:00002010), including plankton (ENVO:xxxxxxxx)" | depth 5 m | reverse complement strand
GCAAAAGCAAACCATGCATCGTATTCCTGTTGAGCAGTAACACCCTCACCATATCTACAATCTGAATAAACAACATACCCTGCAGAGCCATCTGGTGTCTCAGAAACAGTTCTTTGCCAAGTATTTGCAACTTGTGAATTTGTAACCGGCAGTTCAGCCAAAAGCTTTTCACCATTTTGAACCCAGTAGTCATTTCCAATTGCTTGCATTTCTGGATTTGAATTAATTCCTAGCCATACAAAGTCTACCTGATCCAAGTTAACACCATAATATGGTACTAAGATAGATGCACTATAATCTGCATTAGGTTCAGCAGCATCACCGGTAGTTGCCCATTTTTCCCATTTTTCAGCCCACTTCATCATGTCATCCATATCTTTGCCTTCTTTGAAAGAAGAAAAATAATACTCTGCTACATTAGCTTCATACATTGGTTTATCTTCTTCATGATCATCTGCAAAAACTAGTAAACTAGTCAATAAACATAAACTAAATAAAATTTTCATAAATCTCTCCTAATTGTTATATGTTACTAAATTAACTAAAGTAGAAACATTCATTATTCTTCTATTTTCACCAACTTCTTCTGCAAAAGTTGCATAAGAATCTGATGAAAATAGTGCTTCACTAGTTGATAATTGTTCACCAATACTTCCAGCACTAAAGTATGCGTAATGCGTGTAATATCTTGAGTCTCCACCTACAAGCTGTCTCAAGCCATATGAACCTATAATATTTCCAGCTTCAGCCTGCGCTTCGATAACATCAGAATAAGCTGCTGCATATGATCCAGGATCCTTAACTTGCATTCTGTATATTGTATAAACTTGATTCTTTAATGGATCTTCATTTCCACCACTAATTAATTTCATATTTAATGTTTGCTCAACTGGTTTAGCAATTGAAGCAGTTTTTGCTAAAAAGGATTGAAATATAGGATCATTAAATGATTCAGTACCAGAACCTACACTCTCAGGATCATCATAATTTAAAACAACAACGTGTGTAGCATCATCATATCCATTAAATGCATATTGATGAACAGCAACAACTGATGGAAAAGATTTTCCCCATTCAGTAGCCATTAATTCATCAACTGCTTCTATATATGCTGCTGGATTTGAAACTTGAAAAGAATAAGTTGCTAAGTAGCCTGCAGAAAAAACAGATTGAGATGATATTAATAACAATGCAAAAAAACTATAAATATAATTTTTCATATATATCTCCTATTAAATAAATGAAAAATAATAATATCTTATTAATGAAGCATTTTAAAAAAAATAATATAAAAATTTGATATATATGTGGTGCGGTACGCCGGTCTCGAACCGGCGGCCTTCTGCTTGGCAAGCAGACGCTCTACCAACTGAGCTAGTACCGCATTTGGGAGATTAATATACTCTTTAAAACAAAAGCTTTCAAGAAATAAAAAGATTGTAATTAAAGCTAATTAATGAGTTTTATTTCATTAATTTCTCTTAAAAATCCTTCATTTTGTTCAAGAAGAATTAAATAAGAAATATCTAAATCTAAAGGGAATGCAACCTTAAAATCTGCATTTACATAACCACCAAAAAATTCTCTATCTTCAAAATCAATATGTTGTGCATGAATATAAAAGGGATTGCCTAAACCAAAGATCATAATAGTTTTTTTATCTTCATTCAGAACTTTCAATGCGTATTTATCTCTTTTTGAAAATGGCATCAAATTTTTTAAGGTTGTATTTGAGGGTTTTGCTATGACAGATTTATTTATTTTCAAACCACTTTTGTTACCAGATAATGAGAAAATTTTAGCTTTATTTTCAATTGAAATAGGGTCTAATGGTTTATTGCTTTCAATAGGAATAATATTTAATACATTTGAAGAGAATACATTAAAACTAACACACATAGTAAAAATAGTTATTATCAAGAATATTTTCATAACCTTGTCCAGTTAAAGGCCCATGTAAATCCAAGTGGGCCATATAAGGAACCGTAATCATAATTTACATATTTTGATGAATTATCCTCGACTACCCATCCTGATGCTTGTGAGTACCATCCAAAATATGATTGAAAAGCTCCCTCATAAAAATCGTTGTAGTCTGTAACATCGTCTATCGCTGAAATTGTTCCTGTCAAATCTATTGCTTTTGCTGTATAAAATTGTATTGAATTATTTGTTGGTCTATTAAAAGTTACTGTAGTTTGATTTTCTTTCGAAGCATCTTCTACTCCGTTAACGTACCATTTTAAGGTAATTTTAGAAGTATCATATGCAACGTCCATTTCAATTCTTATTCCACTTCTATTTCCAGCCTCATTTCTTGTATAGCCAACAGAATCAGCTCTATAAAATCCTTGGTTTTGGATGGAGCCGACCGCGAAACCCTCAACATTAACTGGGCCGTATCCTCCGCTTGTACATTTATCCATAACTGAACAATAAGTTGGCCTAAAATTATCATATAGACCATAGTAGTTACCTTCAAATAATCCTACTTTACTGCATTCGGGATTTTTACTTACAAAATTACCGTCTGAATCCCAGATATTTACAAAGCAATTACAGTCCTCAATATTAATACCAACATCATCAAAATCTGCAATCGAACCATCAGCTCTGTTATAGCAAACTTTAATTTCTTTTCCTAAAACATTTAACTTATCTTCAATGTGATGATTCCATTTGATTAAATCAACATCAGATTGTGTTGAAGTGTTTACATTGTATCCATTGTCCGTCACATCTCTTTCGTCACTTCTATATTCATCCCCCATAAATCCATGAGCATGACCAAGCTCATGCATTAAAGTATGTCTTGTTCTTTCAGGATCGTCATCTCTTATACGTTGAATATTTTTATACCCTTGATTGACTCCTCTTCCAAGTCCAGTATCAGGATTCACAACTCTTGTGAGGACAGATACTAAAACATTATCTGGTAGCAGTTCATCAAAAATATCAGTGTCCATTTCTCCAATACAGTAAATATCTTCGTCAAAATCATAACATCCTGTTCTAACAGCAACAGGAGAAGTACCATCTGGATCAACAGGCTCAGCAGAAACCACTGTAAAGTAATCATCACTAAAAAATTCTGAAGCATCTGAATTTCGTAATTTATTAACCGAAGCAACTAATGCCCTTCTGTAAAGATCTATATCACTTTGACCATCAAGAGAATCACCTATAAATAAATATTTTGTTCTTCCAATTGAGTTTGGACTACCAGATAAATAATATACATAATAATCTTTTTGTGTTTTTGCGCCACCATCAAATCCGTCATCTGGATTGTCGTCTTGATTTATTGTTACAGTCGTTTTGTTAGAAATTAACCAAGTGGTAAACATATCACTATTGGATAAGCTGCCGTCTGAAATAATAATTTCTGTATTAAATAATCCGGCATTCGTTAGTGTTGATAAATCTAGTTGAATATCGCCTGAATTTTCTCCAGTTGATGTAAATGTTGAAGGTACTTCAATCGAATTTACTTTTGAGCTAAATAATAACTCATTTACTTCGTTATCAATATCGTTAAAAGTAATTGAAAATATAGGATTTTGATCAAATAATAAATTTCCGTCATCATAATCTTGGTTTGTGACTATTGAGATTGTTGGAGCATCATTTACAGGGTTAACAGTGATCGAAACTGTTGAAGTTTCAGTAACACTTTTTTCAGTGGCGGTCACTGAATATGTAAATTGGTCTTGGCCATTAAAATCTTTATTAGGAATATATGTAATTGAACCAGAGCCAGATAAATTAAGAGTTCCATTAGTAGTTGTTGACGTTATTGAATAGGATAAGGTAACGACTTCATTAGCAGTTGCTGATATCGAGCCATTGAAAGTACTATCCTCTTCAAGAGAAAAAATATTTGATGCTAATGTTATTGCAAATGGTACTGCAGGTGAGCCACTGCCTCCACCGCCTCCACATGAAGCAATAAAAAAAATAACTATAAATAAGTTACAAATTCTCATATACATATTATATAAAAAAAAGAGGGCATAAAGCCCTCTTTTAATTCGTAAAATTTAATTAAAATTTTGCTCTAAAACCAATTTTATAAACTGGTCCATGATTTTGAGCTAAAAATAACATATTCTCATATCTGCTAAATAGTCTTACTTCTGAATCAGTAACATTCATTCCTTCAACAAATACTGTAGTGTTTTCGTTAACATTGTAGTTAAAACTTACATCTACCTGACTTCTAGCCTCAACAAATAATGGATTGTACTGATCATACCCTTGATATGTTTCAGCTTTATAATTATTTGATATTCTTGCAGAGAACTTTTCGTCTTCGTAAAAAACTGAAATGTTTCCAGAGTCACCAAATCCAGGCAATGCAAATTCATCACCAACGTTACCTGGTGTGCCCTCAGTATCTCCATCAATCATTGTGTAATTAGCAACAACACCAAAACCGGTGTCAGCAAAGAAATGTTGAACAGAAATTTCAGTTCCTTCAACAGTCCCTTCATTAATGTTTTCAGGTCTAAATATGTCAAAACCTGCTAATGGATTAAATGTTGCATTACCTTCAACACATTCCATACTGTTATAGTAGAAATAATCGCTCCATGTTCTCTGATCAAGAGTACATGATGTTCCTGGCAATGTTGCAACATAAATTTTCATGAGTGTTTGCCACCAATCTACTGATCCAAAAGCAACTTGGTCAATAGTTTGCATGTTAGGCCAGTTTAAAACTGCGGTTGTAGTATCTGCTGGCCCTTTTCCAGGTAGACCATATCTTACATCATACATACCTGGGAAAGTTACACCAATAGCTGTTTCGTTTCCTACAAAGTTCGAAAGATCTTTTTGGAAAAGATTAAGGGCAACATAACTCCCTTCTCCATAATAATATTCAAATGCAAAATCAATATTGTCACTTATTAATGGTTCAAGTGATGGATTGCCTGAGGTTGCAGCTTGATTCCTTACAGCTATATTTGGAAACTGAGGAAAAACGACGTTTGGAGAAAAATCTTCAAGATTTGGTCTTGAAATTGTTCTTCCAATACTTGCCCTAACCACTGTATTTTTTGTAGTAGAAATACTAAAGGCAATACTTGGTAAAATTTCATCAGCTGTGGATTCAAAGTTACCTGTTACATTAACAAAATCTTTATAAATCAAGTAAGGTCCCTCACCCCAGCTGTATTGACCAATAAAAGAATTGCCTGGTCTTTGATAATCTTGTGGAGTGGCCAAATCAATTTCTTCATATCTTAGAGCAGCAGTTAACTTCCAAGGTTTTGAGTTCATTTCTCCTTCAAAATTTGCTTGTGCAAAAGCGGCGGTTGTCTCTTCAACTACTTTTGTATCATCAAAGATATCTCCATAACAGCCAGTTAGTTTATTGTCTGGACATCCCCAACCTGCTGCCCAATAACCAGCTTCATAGCCAGCAATTGCATCAGCTTTACTAATTTTAAAGAAATATGGAACTGTTGGTATGCTTGAACTATCTCCCATGATTCCAGCTAAGCTTGTTTTAGTAAATACTGTGTCATCCCAGTTATTTGGTCCCCAGATAACAGCAGCATCAGAACCGAATTGTTCAGGTGAAAACAGTTGATTTTCTCTTTTGACTCTTTTGAAATTTTGTTTTGTATAGGAAACACCAAACTGAACAGATACCAATGATTCTGATAGTGCTCCATCAAGATTTTTCCAATCTCCTTTGAATTGGAATTGATTTGTATCATTCATTCTTCTTGCATCTTCTAGCATTGCTGTTGTTGAGGTTATATCTCGTGCCTCAAGATCTCTTACAGTTCTGCCAAAATATTGGAAACCAATATCATATACGGGAATATATCCTGGTATATCATCAGTTGCTGTCCATGTTACTTTATCAAGCTCAGCCCACTGATTATATGGATTACCATTATCAAATGGTAAACCATCACCATAACCTGACCATGAACCATTTCCAAAGTTAAGAGCGTTTTGGTTTCCCTTTACAGCTGCAGAAGATTGATGAGCATCAAATTCTAAAACTAAACTATCACTAACTTCCCATTCAATATTAAAGCCTACGGATTGGTTGGTTGATTTACTATCTTCATATCTTAATGTATGTTGATAAGAAGCCACAGATCCAATCACATCAAAGTTTGTCATTACGCCATTTTTATCAATAACAACATTGTCGAAACCGCTTATGTTACCGTATTGATCAGTTCTATAGGGATGGTCTAAATAAGAACCAACCATATCACTGTTAGTTCCAAACTCAACAGATGAAAATGTGGTATCTATAGTGTAAGTTACTTTTTCACCACCAATTTGAAATGATGCTGAGAAGTTTTCTCTTACTCTTTCGTTATCTCTGTATCCAAGCTGGAATGAATTTGGTCTAAATGTGACTCCATCAGATCTAGTATTATTATTTGAAATATTTGGACCAAAAGTAGGTACTGAAACTAAGCTACTTGGGAACCAAGTTATTTCATTTGTTGTTTCTTCTCTATTATTTCTATCGTGATAAGAACCTGAAACTGCCAAGCCCCACTCAAGGCCGCCAAATGAGCTTTTATAAGAATTAACAAATTCAATCTCTGGTGTGTAATCTTGACCAATTTCATTGGTGGAATCACCCATTAATAAAACGCTAAACGAGCCTCCATTGTCTGACTCAAGAGGTTTTGCAGTTACCATGTTTATAGTTGCGCCAAGTCCACCTGAGGGCAATGATGGATTTGGACTTTTATATACCTCTAATCTTGATACTCCATGAGATGAGATTGCGCCAAAGTCATATGCTCTTCCACCACCAAATTCTGCGGGAGCTGTTGGCATTTGTCTTCCATTAAGCGTGACCATGTTAAACTCAGGTCCAAGTCCTCTAACAGCAATAGTTGAACCTTCAATATTGCTTCTTTCAATAGAGATACCAGCTATACGAGCTAAAGATTCAGCTAAATTTCCATCTGGAAACTTACCTATATCCTCTGCAGTAACAATTTCAGTTACTCCAACCTTATTTCTTTTGATTTCTAAGGCATCTATAAGACTAGCTTTTATACCTGTAACAACTACCTCTTCAACATTTTCCTCTTCTTCAGCATCTTGAGAGATTATAAAAGTTGATAAAGGTAATAAAAAAATTAACGATAATAAATAATTTTTCACGCAGGGCCCCCTAGCATTAGTGAATTTAATAAGATATTAAACTTTCTTGAGTAAAATAAGTCAAGTTAAGTACTATAAATTATATATTTTATATATATCTTTATTCATAAATGAATTTTAATGTTTCTTCACCATATTTAGACCACCACTCAAGACCCATTAAATGAATTTTTTCTAAATTCTCGGGAGAATCATCATCCAAAAACTTGTTAATTTTGCCTCTGGGTGAATTAACTCTTAAGTAATTTTCCTGGAATATATCATCAGAAATATCGTTATGAATTTCAGAATCTAATAACATACCCATAATATCATTACGTAACCAACCGACACCTCCCCATTTTTTCGATGCATTTCCCTCAATTTTATTTTTATTTTGTCCCGAACCAATACTCAATATTTTTATATTTTGAGTATCAAGTATTTTTTTTGCATGAATATATCCTATAAGCGTGGGATTATTGGTGATAATACTTCCATCAATCATCCATGATTTATCAGGCATTTGATATGTTGGATAATACATTGGTGCAGCACTTGAAGCAGCTAAGGCATCAACAAAAGTTATTTCTGGAGTATCTTTGGAGTTATGAATAACATGAGATCTTTTTTCTATGTCATAACAAAGAGATAAAAAAGGCTTATTAGACTGATTAAGAGTATTTTCTCCAAAAATCTCTCTAAGAACCTCTAATCTGCCAGCATTCTCATATCTTGGTCTAGCTTGAATTAAAGATGCTTTATCCCAAAAAAATGAACTTTTCATGATTTTCTTAAGATAATTATCAGTCCAATAACTCTTTACTTTGTCAGCTGTAAATCCACCAAATGCAAAACAAGCAGCATTAAAGGCTCCAGCACTAGTGCCAATAAACATGTCAAAGCTATCACTAATTTTTCTGCCACTTTCTGCTTCAAGTTTTTTTAAAAAAACTAGCGATGCTATAGTTCTTACACCACCACCGTCAAAAGATAAAATTTTTTTATTTGTAAATCTTGATAAAAAACTAAATATATTTTTCATTTAAAGCTAGATAAGATATTTATTTTAATATTGGTTTATTAAGATATTGAGACGCCTCTTCAATTCCACCAACATTTTCAACATTAGTGAAGCCGAGTCTATCTAAAATGCTTTTAGCTTTTCCAGATCTTTTTCCACTCCTACAATAAACATATATTTTGTCATTTTTTTTTATAGCACTTGGTAATGTTTTAATATTTTGCCACTCAATATTTAAGGAACTTTCAATATGTCCTGATTTATGCTCCTGCGAGGTCCTAACATCAATAATATACGTGTCACTTGAAAAAACATGAAAACTACCAAGTATCAAAAAAATTGCAAAAAGTTTTTTCATAAATTATTCTGCCAATATTCAAGAATCATATCTGATGCTTTTTCACCTATCATAATTGTTGGAGCATTTGTGTTACCGCCAATAAGAGTTGGCATTATTGATGCATCTACTACCCTTAATCCATCAATTCCATAGACCTTGAGTTTTTCATCAACCACAGACATATCATCATTGCCCATTTTACAAGTGCCGACAGGATGATAAACAGTATCTGCTTCTTCTCGAATTGCTTGCTCAATGTCCTTATCATTATTTAAATCTATTGGTCTTTCAACATGATTGCTTGTATATTTTGATACTGGTTCTTCATTTAAAATCATCATCATTTTTTTATATCCTTCTATTAATGCATGCATATCGTCAGGATGAGATAAAAACTTAGGATCAATCTTTGGATCATCATTTGGATCTGATGAATTGAGAGTTACTTCGCCTCTTGACTTAGGCCTTAATAAGCAAACGTGACAACTAAGTCCATGTCCCCAAACACTTGTTCTTCCATGATCAACAACCATAGCTGGTGCAAAATGTAACTGCATATCGGGAATATCAATTTCGTCATTGGATTTAATAAATCCGCCAGCTTCTGCTACTGTTGAAGTAAACATGCCAACTTTAGCAAAAATATATTTTAGAATCTCAAGTGGGAATTTATAAAAAATTGATTTGAGAGAAAAGCCTATAAGCTCCATTGAGTTGTATCTATGAACTGAAAGATAATCAATATGATCTTGGAGATTTTTCCCAACACCAGGAAGATCATGAACATGTTCAATATTATGTTTGATGATTTCATTAGAAGGGCCTATACCAGATCTTAAAAGAATTTGTGGCGACCCAAAAGCTCCTGAAGATAAAAGAACCTCTTTATTTGCATTGATTATTAAAAACTCTCCCTTATTGTTAACACATTCAACTCCGATAGCTTTATTGTTTTCGATAATTATTTTGTTCACATTAGTTTCAGTCATTACTGTAAGGTTTTCTCTGTCTAAGCAAGGCACAAGATATGCTTTAGCAGCACTACATCGTTTACCATCTTTTTGGGTTGTCTGATAAAAACCAATACCCTCTTGATTTTTACCATTAAAATCATCGTTATATCCAAAAATTTTTGATCCGGTCTCTACAAAGTCTTTAGTAGGCCTATTTTCATGTCTTATTTTTGTTACATTTAAAGGACCATTTTGACCATGAAATTCATCGTCGAGTATCTCATTATGTTCTGCTTTTATAAAATAAGGCAGTACCTCATCATAGGACCAACCATTATTTCCAAGCTCTGACCAATGATCGTAATCCCACCTGTGGCCTCTCACATAAAGCATTGCATTGATTGAACTTGAGCCACCTAGAGTTTTGCCTCTTGGTTGATACCCTCTTCTGTGATCAAGTGATTCAGCATTAACCTTATGAACACCTCCAGCTGAATCGACCATTTCTCTTTGAGGTTCAGTTACTAAAACTTTCTCAAATTCTTTTTGTGGTTCTGTCTCATAACCCCAATTATATTTTCCTTTTCCATCTCCCAAAAAAGCAAAACCTACTGGAATATGAAGTCTTGGATCGCTATCTTTTGAGCCAGCCTCAATAAGGCATACTGTATAATCAGTATTTTCACTTAATCTATTAGCTAAAACACATCCTGCTGAACCAGCTCCTAAAATTATAAA
>CENJ01050317.1_pt1 | contig 10196 bp, 9 predicted proteins | sample 356161 | NCBI WGS metagenome assembly CENJ01 (sample SAMEA2619531, study PRJEB7988) | marine metagenome | biome: marine biome (ENVO:00000447); feature: surface water layer (ENVO:00002042); material: "saline water (ENVO:00002010), including plankton (ENVO:xxxxxxxx)" | depth 5 m | reverse complement strand
TCAATTGTTTTTTTTGAATTAATTATGGGGGGTATATTAATCACTGGTTCTTCAAATGGGTTTAATCAAATTATTGAATCCAAGACTGATGCACTAATGACAAGAACATCAACAAGGCCACTTCCTTCAGGAATCTTAAATAATTTTGAAGCCATATTATTTTGCTCGATAATTGGTTTTTTAGGGCTTTATCTTTTGTTAGACATTAATTTTAGTTCCTTCATATTAGGGCTACTAGCAATGGTAATATATACTGTTATTTACACTCCATTAAAAAAAATTTCTCCCTTTTCAGTATTTATTGGTGCTATTCCGGGCAGTTTTCCTCCTCTTCTAGGTTATGTTGCTGTTAGTAATAGCTTTGGATTAGAACCAGGAATATTATTTATGGTTCAATTTTTTTGGCAATTTCCACACTTTTGGGCCTTGGCGTGGAAGTTAGATGATGATTATAAAAAAGCTGGTTTTAGAATGCTCCCAAGCGGAGAAAAAAATCAGAAAAGTGCTTTTCAAATCATGTTATATTCTGCTTTTCTAGTTCCTGTTTCTATGCTTCCTTGGGCTGCAGAAATGACGGGAAATTGGTCTATGATTGTTGGAATAATTATTAGTTTAGTCATGTATTTTCCCGCTGTAAAATTATATTTTACTTTAGAAAACAAATATGCTTCACAATTAATGTTCATGTCTTTTATTTATTTGCCAATATTATTTTCAATTTATTGTTTTAATCAGATTTAATTTTCCTATATGCAACAATTTAAATCCAATAAGCAAAAAGAAAAAGTTTATACAGCCTTAGTGGTTGTAGGTCTTATTGCAAGCGTAATGTTATTTGCTGGGCTATCAAGCGCTGTTTTAGTTAGAAAAATGGACAAGTTTTGGGTAAATATTCATCTCCCAAACGATTTTAGAGTAAGTACGATTTTAATTTTAATAAGTAGTGTTTTTATGATTCTTGCGCTAAAAAAAGCTAAACTATCAGAAAGAAAGAAAACAGTTAACTTCTTAATATTATCTCTAGCTTTTTCTTTATTTTTTGTTTTTTTTCAATTTAGAGGATGGAGTAAATATTATCATCAAGGAAATGCAGTAAAGTCATTTATAACTTTTGTTTATGGACAATATGGTCAATCCTATTTAGTTTATGATAAAGAAATCCCTATTAAATACGATGGTGAAAATTATCTTAAAAATGATCAGATTCTTGATGCTAGTTCAATTGATAATTTAAAATTATTTCTTAGACAAATATGCGGATATGGTACTAGTTTTGAAGGCTCTAATTTAATTTTAAAAGACTATAATAATCCGTTTCAAATTTTCGATGTTAAAAATGAACAAATGTTAGAGAATATGGATTCAGGATTAAGTTTAAATGGTATAAATCTTTCTGAAGGTCAAAAAGACGAATTATTTAAATTTTCATTTGGGGTTTGTAATGATCAGCCATTTTTTATGCTTAAAGGTAAATATGGGGAAGATTTTTCGATTGCATTAAATGGAGAAGATTTAATATATGAAAAGAAAAAATTATTTTTTCCTGCCAAAGAATTATCCAATGCTGAAAAAAGTGCAATAAACCAAAAAGTTTTTCAAGGAGGCAAAGAGTATTCAATAAAAAATAGTACGGTTTATCTAAATGATGATGAAATAAACGATTTTGATGGATATTTTCAATTAAAACAAGGCATCAATATTCGTATAAAAAATAGTTTTTGGGAAAGAACTAAAGAAGAATTAAACCCCAATCAATATGCTGAATTTTATCAAACTTCAAATGTTTCAAGCAGTTTTGTCTGGGTATTGACTATCATTCACTTTTTACATTTAATTTTTTCCGTAAGTGGAATTACTATCGTAAGTGTTAGGGCAAAAAAAGGTTATTATAGTTCAGAAAATACCGCTGGATTAAAAGCTGTTGGTGTTTTTTGGCATTTTGTTGGTCTTTTATGGCTTTACTTGTATGTATTTTTAGAATATATTAATTAAACTTGCATCTGAAATTTATACTCAATGGCTGGACACACCGAAAATATTAGCACATCTGAACTTTGGGCAGGAGATGGCTCCCCTTTTAGAATTTCTTATGGCAAGCAATGGATGTGGATGTTTCTCGTATCCGATGCTTTAACATTTGGAGGTCTTTTAACTGCATATGGCTTTGCAAGACACTCAGCACCTTCTTGGCCAATTGGTGAAGAAACTTTTAATGCAATGCCTTTTTTAGGAACAGGATATCCACTACTATATGTGGCCTTAATGACATTTATTTTAATTGTAAGTTCTGTTACTATGGTATTAGCTGTTGAAGCTGCCCACAGACTAGACAAAAAAGGGGTCATTAAGTGGCTTCTTTTAACTGTTATTGGTGGTTTCTTTTTTGTAGGTTCTCAGGCATGGGAATGGTATCATTTCATACATGGTTCACATTTTGGTTCTATTCTAACTGCTGATGGTTGGGCTGTTGTTGATTTTAACGAGGCAAATGAAATGGTTCTAAGAATGGGAAGAGGATTGACAGTTGTTGGATCTGAAGCTGCTACACTATACGAGAACGCTACTGCATCTATGCAAGGGGCTAATTTAATAGAAAATGAATATGCACCTTTGGTTCCTCAATATGCAAATTTTTTCTTTTTTATTACAGGATTTCATGGTTTTCATGTATTCTCTGGAGTAGTTTTTAATTTAATCATTCTTATAAATGTTGTCAAAGGAGTTTACGACAAAAGAGGTCATTATGAAATGGTAGAAAAAGTAGGTTTATATTGGCATTTTGTTGACTTGGTATGGGTTTTTGTTTTTACATTTTTCTACCTATTATAAATATTATTAAATGGAAAGAGACGATTTAGTACAAGATCATAAGTATTCAATTTCAGCTAACCATGACGAAGCTCATGGAATTGAAATAAGAAAAAAAATATGGAAAGTAACAGGAATACTAACTTTAATAACTGTAGTAGAAGTATTAATTGGTGCATTTATCAAACAATACGATGCTACTGGAGGAGATAACGCGTTATGGCCATATGTTAAGATTGGGTTTTTAGTTCTTACAGTTGTTAAAGCAGCTTATATTGTTTTAGTGTTTATGCATTTAGGTGATGAAAGGAAAAGTTTTAAGTGGGTCATATTAGCTCCCTACATACTTTTTATTCTTTACCTTATTTTTATTTGTCTCACAGAATCTTCCTATTGGCATGAAGTTTTTCAAGGTGCTGATAGTATCAACCCCTAAAATAAGTGATTTCTAGAAGAAAGGGGTTTTTAATCTTAGGCTTAATTTTTGGTGGATTTCTTGGATCATTGGCTTTTTTATTATCTGGAAACACAGAATATAAAGTACAACCTGTATTTGCCGAAATTGATTCTCCATTTACAATTGTAGATTATAATAGCGATAGCATATCTTCTTGTGACTGGAACAATAAAATTGTTCTTTATAATTTTCTTTCTGTTAACTGTCCTACAGATTTTGATAAGTGCCCTTTTAGACTAGAGTGGTTTAAAATAAAAATTTATAATGAATTAGTAGATAATGAAGGTTTTGAAGATGTAATTGTTGTTACATCCTTTATTGATTCTTTAGACAACTTAAACGATAGGATTAATGAATTTAGAGCCTACAATAAGATAGATAGTGATAAATGGATTATGACGGGGACTAAATATATTCCTTATTTTGATAACAATTTTACTAAAGGAAATCCTTGGATCACTAAAGATACTTTGTTTGGATTTGAAAAACAGGCCCATTTAATGACTCTGCTTGTTGATAAAAGCCAAAAAGTTAGAGGTAAGTACTTCACCTATAACTTTGGAGAAATTAGAAGAATTACCAAGGAAATTAGTTTATTGATTAAGGAAGAAAAAGAAAAAATCAAATCAACTGATTTACCCATTTTTGGAAATAAAGATTATGATTCAAAAATCGATAATGATACTGTTTATCATCAAATCCCTAGTTGGAATTTTTTAAATCAAAATGGAGTTGGTAAAAGTTCTAAAGATTTAAAAGGAAAAGTTCATCTTGTAGATTTCTTTTTTACTAATTGTCCTACCATTTGTCCTAAAATGACACTTAACATGAAAAAGATTCAAAATGCTTTGAAAAAAGAATGTTTAGATAATGTGGAATTACTTTCCTTTACTGTAGATCCAAAAAGAGATTCAATAGAACGTCTTAATGAATACGCAAACTCCTACGATTTAGACTCTATAAACTGGAATTTATTGACTGGAGATCAAAATACCATCTATGAATTAGGAATAAATGGCTTTTTAGTTCCTAACCAAGAAGATGCTTTAGCACCAGGTGGATTCTTGCATTCTGAAAAATTAATTTTAATTGACAAAGCGCAAAGAATAAGAGGATATTATGATGGAACTGACACTACTACTATCCCAATTATTGTTGAGCATATTAAGTCACTTCTTTAACTTTCATATTCATTTTTTAATATTAGAATTTTTTTACTTTAATTTTACTAAAAGTTTAATATGAATTATCCATCTGCTTCACTTACTAAAAATGATAGAAAAGCTAACATTATTATAATCTCAGTATCGTTATTTGTTTTTTTAGCTGTTATTGTTTTACATGAGCTCAAATTAAAAATTGATGTCAATTTTGATCCTCATGTTTTTGCTAAATTAAATGCTTACATAAATGGGACGGTTTCAATTCTATTAATTTTAGGACTCTTTTTTGTGAAATCTAAAAAGTACAACCTTCACAAAAAAGTAATGAATTTATCCATAATATTATCAGTATTATTTTTGTTATCTTATATAGCTCATCATCTTCTTGCAGAAAGTACTGAGTTTAGAGGTGAAGGTTCTATTAAAACATTTTATTATGTCATTTTAATTACTCATATTATTTTAGCTGGTCTATCCCTTCCATTTATACTTTTTACTGCCTATAGAGCATCTATTGCCGAGTTTGTAAAACATAAAAAATTAGCTAGATATGTTTATCCAGTATGGTTGTATGTTGCTATTACTGGAGTTATTGTTTACTTTTTAATCTCACCTTATTATTGATGAGATTAGTAATTAAAATATCAACCCTTATTTTATTCATCTTCATTCAGGTAAATAGTTTTTCTCAAGGCTGTTCTACCTGCAGAGCCCAAATAATTAATAGTACTAATGATGATTTTACAGTTGGCAATGGCTTAAATATTGGAATTCTTTTTTTAATGGTTATACCCTATATAATTTTATTTTTCCTTTTTAGAAAAAAATTATTAAATATTTATAAATCTCTTAAAACGAATTCATAAAAATTATAATTGCAAATATTAACCTTATCCTTATATTTGTAAAAAAGTTCTTTAAAACTTATCAAGAAAGGTGGAGGGAAATGGCCCTTTGAAACCTTAGCAACCCCAATATGGCAGGTGCTAAATCCAGATATTATATATCAAGATAAGAGATGAAGACTTAAAAAACTCGATCTCTTTCATATGAAAGAGATTTTTTTTTGGAGTAAAATGAAAGACATAATAAATATAGCTAAGAGAAAAATTTTGATTTTAGATGGCGCTATGGGAACCATGATCCAACGGCATAATCTCAATGAAGATGATTTTAGAAAAAATTGGTTTGAAACCCATAAAAGTCCTCTCAAGGGAAATAACGATTTATTAAGTTTGACTAGACCAGATATTATAAAAGAAATTCATTCTCAATATTTTGAAGCCGGAGCTGATATTGTTGAAACTAATACTTTTTCTGGAACTAAAATTGCACAGTCAGATTATGAACTTGAAGATTATACTTACGATATTAATTTTCATAGTGCCAAAATTGCATCCGAAATAGCAAATCTATATACGGAAAAAGAACCTGATAAACCTAGATTTGTTGCCGGATCTATAGGGCCTACAAACAGAACAGCATCCATCTCACCAGATGTTAATGATCCTGGATATAGAAATACATCATTTGATGAACTAAATGAAGCTTACCAAGAACAAATTTCTGCATTAATGGATGGAGGGGTTGATCTATTACTTATTGAAACTATTTTTGACACTCTTAATGCCAAGGCTGCTTTATTTGCGGTAGATCAAGTTTTTCAAAAAAGAAAAACCTCAATACCCGTTATGGTTTCAGGAACAATAACAGATGCAAGCGGAAGAACATTGACTGGTCAGACTACTGAAGCTTTTTTAATTTCAATGTCTCATTTTCCTCTTTTTAGTATTGGTTTGAACTGCGCACTCGGTGCTGCTGAAATGTATCCGTATCTAAAAACTTTAGCAAAAAATGCCTCTTTTTTAGTGAGTGCACATCCAAACGCAGGACTTCCAAATGAGTTTGGGGAATATGATGAAACACCTGAAAAAATGGTTGATCAAATAACACATTTTTTAGATGATAATTTAATCAATATTATTGGTGGATGTTGTGGGACAACTCCAAGTCACATTAAAGCTATTTCCCAGTTAGCTAAAAATTATTCTCCAAGAAATTTGATATAGCATATGAAAAGTATATTAAATTCTTATCAAGGTAAATATAGATTTAAGTGGAATAATTATCCATTTATGGAACTCAGTGGATTAGAACCTTTAGTATTTACTCCCAATAGAAATTTTGTAAATGTTGGAGAAAGAACCAATGTGACTGGATCAAAAAAATTTCTTAGACTCATCAAGGAAGAAAAGTTCGAAGAAGCTATTGATATAGCAAGAGAGCAAGTTGAGGGAGGCGCACAAATAATTGACATTAATATGGATGAAGGCATGTTGGACGGTGAAGCTTCAATGAAAAGATTTTTAAATCTTATAGCTGCTGAACCAGACATTTCTAGAGTTCCTGTAATGATAGACTCTTCTAAATGGCATATTATTGAATCAGGATTAAAATGTGTTCAAGGAAAAGGAATTGTTAATTCTATTTCCTTAAAAGAAGGTGAGGAACTGTTTAAAAAACAAGCCAATTTAATAAAACAATACGGAGCGGCAGTTATCGTCATGGCTTTTGACGAAAAAGGTCAGGCAGATTCTTATGAAAGAAGAATAGAAATTTGCCAAAGATCATATGATATTTTAACAAAAGAACTAGATTTCCCCCCCCAAGATATCATTTTTGACCCTAACGTTTTCCCTGTTGCTACAGGAATGTCAGAGCACAAAAACAATGCGATTGATTTCTTTAAAGCAACAAGATGGATAAGAGAAAATTTACCTGCAGCTCATGTTAGTGGAGGAATAAGCAATGTTTCTTTTTCATTTCGAGGTAATAATATTGTCAGAGAAGCAATGCATTCAGCATTTCTTTATCATGCTATCAATGAAGGAATGGATATGGGAATTGTTAATCCATCTATGTTAGAAATATATGACGACATTCCAAAAGATTTACTTCAAAAAGTAGAAGATGTTCTTTTAAACAGGAGCGAAGATGCAACAGAAGAATTACTCACTTTCGCACAAAATGTAAAAGGAGAAGTTAAAAGTGAAGAGAAAATTGCTGAGTGGAGATCAAAACCTGTTGAAAAAAGACTAGAATATGCACTGATCAAAGGAATTACTGAGTTTATTGTAGATGATGTAGAAGAAGTTAGACTAAGCGTTGAAAAACCAATTGAAGTAATTGAAGGTCCTTTAATGAATGGAATGAATACTGTAGGCGATTTATTTGGTGAAGGTAAAATGTTTCTTCCTCAAGTAGTAAAATCGGCGAGAGTTATGAAAAAAGCCGTAGCTCATTTAACACCATTTATAGAAAAAGAAAAGGGGAATAAAAGCCTCAGTAAAGGAAAAATACTTTTAGCAACAGTTAAAGGAGATGTTCATGACATAGGTAAAAATATTGTTGGTGTTGTTTTAGGTTGTAATCATTATGATATTATAGATTTAGGAGTTATGGTAAGTGCCGATAAAATTATTCAAGAAGCTAAAAATCATAAGGTAGATATTATTGGATTAAGTGGATTAATAACACCTTCTCTTGATGAAATGATTGATGTTGCAAAGGAAATGGAAAAAAATAATATTCATATCCCTTTATTAATTGGTGGAGCAACTACGTCAAGAGTTCATACTGCAGTTAAAATTGAAAAAGAGTTGCCCTCTAGTTCTACTATTCATGTTCTAGACGCTTCAAGATCTGTTCCAGTTGCAGGAAGTTTACTAGGAAATAAAAAAGACGAATTCTTAGATAAAATTCAACAGGAATATCAAAAACTGAGAGACTATCATTTCAAGAAAAAAAATCAAAAATCGTATGTTAGTATTATTGATGCTAGAAAAAATAAATTTCCTATTGATTGGTCTAATTTTAGTTCGTCTTCACCTAATAGACTGGGAGTTAATACAATAAATGATTTTTCACCTCATGATGTAGCTTCTTATATTGATTGGACGCCATTTTTTCAAACATGGGAATTACATGGGAGATATCCCAAAATACTTGAAGATGAAATTGTGGGTGAGGAAGCAAAAAAATTATTTGTTGATGCTCAAAAAATGCTTGATAAAGCATTAGAGAATAATTGGTTAGATATAAAGGCTGTTTTTGGAATTTGGGAGGCATATACAATAGATGACGATATATTTATTTTAGATAGTAAAGGAGAACTATTAGCAGTATCTCATTGTTTAAGACAACAAACTAAAAAGTCTTCAAAAGCTTACAATATGTCTTTAGCAGATTTTATCGCACCTAAATCATCAGGAAAAAAAGATTTTATTGGAGCATTTGTTGTAAGTTCTGGAACTAATATTGATACAATTGCCAAAAATTTTGAAAAAGACTTAGACGATTATAACGCTATCATGATTAAAGCTATTGCTGATCGGATGGCCGAGGCAGCAGCTGAATTTTTACATGAGAAAATTAGAAAAAATTATTGGGGATACTCTAATAGTGAAAAACTTTCTAATGATGAACTCATAAAAGAAAAATATAGAGGAATTAGACCCGCTCCAGGTTACCCCGCTTGTCCAGATCATACAGAAAAAAATACAATTTTTAATCTTTTAGATGCAACAAAAAAGGTAGGAGTTAAGCTGACAGAATCTTTAGCTATGTATCCAGCATCATCAGTTTCAGGTTGGTATTTTAGCAACCCTGAATCTAAGTATTTTGGATTAGGAAAAATTAAGTTAGATCAAGTTGAAGATATTAGCAAAAGAAAAAATGTTGATGTTTCAGTAATGAAGAAATGGCTTTCTCCTAATTTAGATGATTAATTTTCACTAGAAACTTATGATTAAAAAGTAAGCATTTTTCATCATTACAAGTCATAAATTCTATTTTTCCAGAAACATCTGAACTATCTAAATTGGTAATAATCTGTTGAGTAAATCTTGTTTTATTTTCATAATAAGCAATTTTAACTCTAAAATCTTTATCATATTTTATTATGGGCTTTTCTTGTTGAACTTCTCCTATTATGGAGTAGCTGTTGTTTGTATAGAATTCAAATATTGTAGGTAGAGGGCCTTCATTGGGGACAGGAACATTAACTGCATATAAATGCCATCCTTTATCAATAATTGCATCAAAAATAATTTTATTTTCCTCTTTGTCATATTCAGTTTTCCAAGTGACTGGATTTTGAGAAAAATAGGGGGAGTAAAAATTTAAAATTAAAATAAGAATAAAGAATTTTCTCACTTAGGATGTTTTGTATTCCTTAATTCCATCTCTTAACCAATTCAAAAAATCTTTTTTATTTCCATGATTTAAATAGTCTGCAGATCCATTGGACAAATCATTCCCATTTTTGTCTAACATGATATAATAAGGTTGAGACAAGGCTTTATATGTTTTGGCTTGGTAGGCACTCCATTTATCTCCTATAGTAGATACTTGAATAATTTTTCCAGGAGCTATTTCAACTTCTTTATGTTCCTTCTCAGGAAGTAATCTTTTATCGTCAACGTATAAAGAAACAATTACCACACTATCTTTTAATATATTTAATACACCCTCTTCCCCCCATACTTTTTCTTCCATTTTTCTACAATTTATACAAGCATGTCCAGTGAAGTCTAAAAATGTGGGTTTATTAATTCTTTTTGCATAAGCTAAACCTTCATCAAGATCATGAAATACAGAAATACCTTGTGGGCCTAGATGTGTGTTTTCCGTTTTTTTAAAAGAAATAGCTGAAGTACTTAGTCCAGATGGAGATTCACTGTAACTCATGGGAGGAGGAAATCCGCTGA
>CENJ01062963.1_pt1 | contig 10199 bp, 6 predicted proteins | sample 356161 | NCBI WGS metagenome assembly CENJ01 (sample SAMEA2619531, study PRJEB7988) | marine metagenome | biome: marine biome (ENVO:00000447); feature: surface water layer (ENVO:00002042); material: "saline water (ENVO:00002010), including plankton (ENVO:xxxxxxxx)" | depth 5 m | reverse complement strand
CTAATATCTATCATTAGCATATCCATACAAACATTTCCAATAATATCACAACGAATATCATTAACTACCAATTTCCCTTTTCGATTTCCAAGTGTTCTAGATATTCCATCAGCATGACCTATCGGAACTATTCCAACCTTAGTATTTTTATCTGCAATGAATCCTCTATTATAACCTACTGATTCTCCTTTTTTAATTTTATGAATTTGAGATATAGTTGAAATTAAGCTTACAACAGGCTTTAAGTTGCTTTTGTAATTAAAATCATTACCAAATCCATATAGTCCAATTCCACTTCTTACCATGTTATATTGATAATCAGAAAAATTTAAGATCCCTGATGTATTAAGTAAATGTTTATCAATTCTTCTATTTAGCTTTTTTTCCATGTCTTCTGAAATCTTTTCAAATAATTTTATTTGACTTTCAGTGAATTGTATCTCAGATAAATCTTCAGAAGCACCTAAATGAGAAAATATATATTTAATATTGACATTATTAGATGTTATAATATCACAAATAGTGTTAATATCAGAATATTTAAATCCAAGCCTATTTAAACCAGTATTAAATTTTAAATGTATTGCTTGATTGGGATTTATACTTTTATAATTTATAAATTCATTCAAAATCTTAAAGGAGTAGATATTTGGTTCCAAATCGTATTGTAATATGCTCTTGAAATCTCCAATCTGTGGATGCAGGACTAATATTGGAATTTTAATCCCATTTTCTCTTAATTGTATTGCTTCAGAGGTATACGCTACTGCTAAATAATCTATATTGTGCTTTTCTAGACATTTTGCTATTTGAATTGAGTTAGATCCATATCCAAAAGCTTTGACTACACCAAGAAATTTAGTTGTATCAGAAATTTTACTTTTTAGAAATAAAAAGTTAGCTACTAGATTTTTTAAGTTGATTTTTAGGTAGGTATTATTATTCAACTTATTTTTTTTTCATTTTAGACACAAAAGCTTTTCTTGAAAGTGGCTCATATTCATTCTTCTCTCCAAGCATAACAACATCGTAATTTTTTAGTTTTCTAAAACTATATAAAGCAGGCAGTCCTGTATCAGCACAAACTGCATGAACTTTTGTTACTTCTTCTGCAATGGCCATTAAATTAGGCATTGGTCCAAAAGGTTTTCCTGAATAATCCATATCTAATCCGGCTACTATAACTTTTACTCCATTGTTTGCTAATTTATTACATACTTCAACAATGTCATCAGAAAAAAACTGAGCTTCATCGATTCCAATAACGTCAAAACTTTCTTTAAGTTTTAAAATTTCAGCTGCCTTATTTACAGTTTGTGCTTCAATTTCAATCTTACTATGTGTTTGAATAGAATTTTTTTTATTTCTAGTATCTATTTCAGGCTTAAATACTTTAAAAGTTTTATTAGCATAGCTCAGTCTTTTTAGACGTCTTATTAATTCTTCGGTTTTACCAGAAAACATAGATCCACATATTACCTCAATACTTCCCACTATTTATTTCCTTTATTTTTGTTGTAATTTAATACAAAGATAAATTTTAATGTCAAAGTTAGTTTTAATACCAAGCCCAATTGGAAATTTAGAAGATATTACTGTAAGAGCTATAGAAACAATTAAAAATGTAGATTTAATTTTATGTGAGGATACTCGGAGAACTATTAAGCTTTTAAATCATTTAGGCATTAAAAAAAAACTTAAGTCATATCACAAGTTTAATGAACACTCTCTAATTGAAAAATGTATTAATGATATTAAGGCTGGAGTTGAAACAGGTTTGCTTTCGGACGCAGGAACACCTGGAATTTCAGATCCAGGATATTTAATTGTAAAAAAATGTATAGATAACCATATAGACGTTGAATGTTTGCCTGGTCCAACAGCATTAATACCAGCTTTAGTAGTTAGTGGTTTACCTAGTGAGAGGTTTACTTTTGAAGGATTTTTACCAATAAAAAAAGGAAGGAAAACTCGTTTGGAAGAATTGTCCTCAGAAAAAAGAACAATGATTTTTTATGAATCACCCCACAAACTGATCAAAACTCTCACAGATTTTTTAAAGACTTTTGGACCCGAGAGACAAGCATCAGTCACAAAAGAAATATCTAAAGTTTTCGAATCAACAGTAAGAGGAAATTTAAAAGAAGTTTTAAATCAGATGAGTGATATTAAAGTTAAAGGAGAGTTTGTGATTGTAGTTGGAGGAATGAAATAAAAAAACCCTCCGAAGAGGGTTTTCTATAAATCAAATAGAATTTTTAGAATCTATAAGTAAGTCCTAAATTCCATGTTCTTCCCCATCCAGGTATTACTCTATTTCTAACATTGATTCCTTTATAATTAGTTGTAGAATCAGTTGCTAAATAGTTATTAGCAGATTCTTGATAATATTCTTCATCAAAAAGGTTATTAATGTTTAATCTTAGATAAACTTGATCTTCACCTAGTGGGAATCTATATGAAGCACCTGCACCAAATAAATTGTAAGATGGCATTTCCATGTTAGTTACGCCAGGCTCATCAAAATCCTCTGCGTTAACTGATCCATATAAATCTGCAGCATGAAAAAAATCTACATTAAACATAAATTTATCACTTGGTCTGATAACAAGATCTAGATAGGCAGTTGTATGCGCTGTATCACCTACCTTCGCATCATCAAGATAAAGTGTAGCAGAACCAATACTTACATTAGATTGATTAGTAGTCACTGCATCATCTGTAACATTTCCTGAGTATGCATAATCACCTAATGTTAATGCACCTTTTAGAGAAACAAAAGGACTCATATCCCAAACTCCATCAAATTCAATTCCTGTATGAACTTGTTTAACACCTGAGAAATTAGCTTCACCTCTTTCACCATTAATTGTAACGTTTTCAAAAAGGAATCGATCTGTCCAAGTAGTTTGATACAAGTTTATATTAAAGTCAAGATTACTAGATCTGAATCCATAACCAAATTCCAGACCTACAATTTTTTCGTTAAATAATTCATCTTTAGGTGTAGCAATTTGATCATAGTTTTGGAAAACTGCACCTAAATTAGGTTGCTTAGAGAAAAACCCTGCATTAGCAAAAATGTTGCTTTTAGCATCAATATTCCAGTTTGCACCTCCCTTAATTGTTCCTCCTGTAAGATTAACTTTATCAGCATACTGAAGAGGATCACCAGTTTTGTAAAGGTAAAATTCTTCTCTGTCATAACCTTTACTTGATCCAGATCCTTGCAAGAAAACAGACACATCATCAGAAGCGTACTCTAATTGAAAGTAAACTCCAAAATAATCAATGATTCCATTATTATTTCTGTCTATTTTTTCTTCTTCATCAGTATCTCCAAAAACATTCCAGACTTGACTCATATCCCACTTATATGTATTGTAAGCAAGTTTTCCTCCAGGGTAATCGGCATAACCAAAATCTCTATATCCATCAGCCCCTAGAGCATCCCTTAGACTTCTATAATGAAGCCCTTTGTAAAACCTACTATCAAAACCAATATCAAGTGTTAGCTTATCATTTAATTCAGCTTTTACGTTACTTATAAATCCAAACCAATTGTGTGAATTGATAGAATTTCTTTGTATTACACCATTTCTTGTTAAGTCTCTCGGACCATATTCATCACCAACTATATATAAGCCAGTAGTTGGATCTAATGGAGTTGAAAAAGTCCTTCCATTACTTAAGTTGGCAACACCACCCGATTGACCTCTAGTAATTTCATCCCACATAACATAACCATTAGTTGGATTTCTAAATCTAGAGGAACTAAAGTAGGTCCCCATTCTTCCTAAATCTCCAGATCCACCACCTCTTCCAAGAGATGCATAAGAAGTTGTCGATACTGAAACTCTATTATTAATTTTCCACTCCCAGTTTAAGGAAGCAATTGGTTTGTGATAATAATTATTTCTCATACTAAATCCTTCTCCATTTCTCAAACCATAGTTGTAATTATATTTAATACCATACTTCTGGTAATCAGCAAGAGTAGCCATATTAAAATAACTCTTAGTTCTTTGTCCATGAATTTGAGGAGCTCCAGTCACAATAAACTGTAAGTTATGTTTTCCGTCAGGTTTTCTAAAACCATAACCAAGAAAATATGTGTAACCTTCAAATTCAGTTCCTTCTACATAACCATCTCCCGCTGATCTTCCAAATACAGCAGAAAAAGCATGACCTGAATCACTAACTCCTGTGTTGTAATTCAAAACAGTTTTTAAATATCCATCATTTCCGACAGTCGCAGAAATCTTACCACCTTGAGTTAGCTCAGTTGACTTTGTAACAACATTGATCGTACCACCCACAGATGGAATTGGAAGTTTAGCTGATCCTAAACCTCTTTGGACTTGCATTGCCGAAGCAACATCGCTTAATCCAGCCCAGTTGCTCCAGTACACACCACCCCATTCCATATCATTTACTGGCATACCATTAATTAAAACTGCAATATTTTCTTGTCTAAATCCTCTTAGTCTGACAGTTGCATCACCAAAAGCTCCATCTTGAGTCGAATAAATACCTGGTGTTGAATTTAGTAGCTGAGGTAATTCAAGATTACCAACTCTTTCAACTATTTCATTTCCTGTTATAGTTGAGGAAGCTACTGGTGTTTCTCTGTCTTTTGCAAGGTCAATAGTACCAAAAACTGTAACCCCTGAAAGAACATCAGCTCCTGGTTCTAATTCAATAGTACCTAGATTTAAAGCATCACCAACTTGAACCTCTTTAGTTTCGTATCCAATATAAGAAATAACTAAAGTTGAGCCTTGTGCGGCGTTAATTGTAAACTGACCATTAAAGTCTGAAGAAACACCATCAGACGAACCTTGAACTACAACAGATGCTCCTGGAAGTCCAGTACCAAGTTCAGAGTCAATTACAACTCCACTAACTGTGTTTTGAGCGAACATAATTCCACTTAGGAATAACGTAGCGATAAATAAAGTAATTTTTTTCATTTATGAATAGTTTTGATTTACCGCAAATATTAAGAAAATTTTAACATTATTTATTAATTGGATGTTAATTTTATGAACATAAAATCATAAAATTTTACATTTATTTAAACTTAAAAAATAAGTGAATTAACTTTTTAACTTTTTTAGAAGGGATTTCGTTGACTTGTCATGATCTTTTATTTCACCAGTTTCAAGTTCTGTTAATAACTTAGCTGCTAATTTTTTGCCTAATTCTACACCCCACTGGTCATAACTGAAGATATTCCAAATTACACCTTGAGTAAATATTTTATGCTCATACATAGAAATTAACTTTCCAAAAGATTCGGGTGTTAATTTGTCAAAAATTATTGAATTAGATGGTTTATTTCCTTCGAATACTTTGAAAGGAGCAATTTCATTTAATTTATCACTTGAAATTCCTGATTTAATCAACTCATCCAGAACATTGTCCATGTCTTTTCCGTTCAATAGAGCTTCAGTTTGTCCAATATAGTTTGAAAGAAGCTTGTTGTGGTGATCAATATTTCCATACAGAGAATCTTTAAACCCAATAAAATCACAAGGAATTAACTTTGTCCCTTGATGAATTAATTGAAAGAAAGCATGTTGTGAATTAGAACCAGTTCCTCCCCAAATTATATTTCCAGTTTGATATTCAATTTTATTTCCATTTCTATCTACACTCTTACCATTACTTTCCATAATAGCTTGTTGTAAATAATTGGGTAAATATTTTAAATATTCACTGTAAGGAATGATAGCTTCAGATTCAGCATTTAAAAAATTATTATACCATATACTAATCAATGCTAATATGACTGGAATATTTTTTTCGCTAGGCTCATTTTTGAAATGCAGGTCCATTTCATTAGCTCCTTTTAGTAATTTTTCAAAATTTTTGAATCCAATTGCAAGTGAAATTGAAAGACCTACAGTTCCCCACAAAGAGAATCTTCCTCCAACATAGTTGTACATAGGAAAAACAAAGTTCGAATTTATTCCAAAATCTTTGATTGCACTCAAGTTGGTTGAAACAGCAGCAAAATGAGACTGAATATCTTTTTCACTTAGCTTTTCACAAAACCATTTTTTAATTGTTAAAGCATTAGAAATGGTTTCTTGTGTAGTAAATGTTTTTGATACAATGATAAAAAATGTAGTTTCTGGGTTTAAATTTTTAATAACTTCATTAACGTGATCTCCATCTACATTGGACACAAAATGAATGTTTAATCTGGTTTTATAGTATTTTAAAGCTTCTATTACCATTACTGGACCCAAGTCTGATCCACCAATACCGATATTAACAACATCAGTAAATTGTTTACCACTGCTACTTAAAAGACGACCATTAATTATATCATCTGAAAATTTTTGAATTTTATTTCTATCATTAATTATTTCTTGGTTAAAAGCACTGTTTTTATCAAAGCTTCTTAGAGCAGTATGTAATACAGCTCTTCCTTCAGTTTCATTTATTTCATCGCCTTTGAATTGTTTTTCTATGGCTTCCTTTAAATTACATTCATTAGAGAGTTTTAAAAGAGTTTCTAAAATTTCATCATCAACTAAATTTTTTGAGAAGTCGACAAACATGTTTCTAAATGAAATTGAATACTTTTCTGATCTAGAATCATCTTTTTCAAACAAACTTTTTATATCAATTTTTGAATTTAAGCTTTCAAGCTTTTTCCATGAATTTGTAGTTGTTGGATTAATTCTGTCTAATGCCATATTAAGGGATAGAATTTTGTTCAAAGTTAACACTTGATTCTATACTATCAAGTTTATTTTTAATAGGACTCATATATGTTAAATATATTTCCTTCAATTCATTTGATATAGGCCTTGCTTCAGGCAATTTTTGTTTCAGGGGATCAACCTGTTTACCATTTTTCCAAAATCTATAACAAACGTGAGGTCCAGATGTATATCCTGTCATCCCAACTTCACCAATTTTATCTCCTTGCTTTACTTTAGTACCTACTTTTAATCCTCTTTTATTCATGTGTAAATATTGTGTTGAATATGTTGAATTATGACTAACGGTAACATAATAGCCATTCCCTCTCGTATAGCCTGACTTTACAACTGTTCCATCAGCTGTTGCTCTAATTGGAGTTCCAACTGGTGCGGCAAAATCAGTTCCATAATGAGGCTTAATTCGTCCATAATATGCAATTTTTCGTCTTAAATTATATCTTGATGATATTCTACTGAATTGAACTGGAGATAATAAGAAAGCTCTTCTTAAATTTTTTCCATTTTCATCAAAGTATTCGTACATACCTCTTAAGCTATCCGTTTGAAATTCTATTGCATAAAAAGGTTTTCCTCTATGTTCAAAATAAGCGTTGTGAACTCTGTTTAGTCCTATGTAAGTAGAGTCATCTATATATTTTGAAGTATATAATATTTTAAAATTATCACCTTCTTCCAACCTAAAAAAATCAATATTCCAAGCATAAATTTCGGAAAGCTCATTGGTTATTAAAGGGCTAAGTTTTAGTTCTTGCATAGTTTCAGCTAATGAACTTTTTATTACTCCAGTGGCTTCTTTTTCAATTAATTTAACTTCCTTCTGTCTTTTTTTAGCCCATAAAGAGTCGTTTAATGAAACAACTATGTAATCAATTGAATTTGGTTGATAAATAAAGTATTCTGGAGTGTTAAGTGAATCCTTTGATGATAAAATAGTATATGGTCTACCAATATTAATTTTTCTTATATCAAAAACTTTTTTAACCTCTGAAACTATATTGAATATTTTTGGATAAAAAAGATTATTATTTTCCAATATTAAACCAAAAGAATCACCTCTGTTAATTGTATCTTTTTTAACATTAAAATTATTAAGAGTAAAACCAAATTCTTTTACGATTTTTTCTTTTTTGATGGGGATAATCTTGGTTGTCTTTTTTTCTTCACTTCCACAGGACTGTATAAGCGTTAAAAGAATTAATATTTTTAAAACACGCTTAATCATCAACTATTATCTTAAAAGGGTTTGTAATTCCTCTAAACGAAGTTAAATCAGCCACAATTGTACCTACTCTTAAATTGGCTTTGACTTTTACCGGAATTCTGTTTTCATCATTTGTAACCCAAAGGTCTATCCCTTCGTTACTTCTAAAAACTCTTCCTGCTTCCATGAAAGGTTTTAATTTTAAACACTCAATCAATCCAAATTTAGTCTTAATTCTTTCAATACCTAAATATTTCATTTTAAATGGATAATTTTGAGAGGCAAAAAAGATATTTACAAATATAATATCACCTTCCTTTAATTTAGAAATATCTAAATGCTTCCTTAAGAAATAGAAAGTTGAGATAATATCTTGATATCCTGATTCAAGTTTTATAACCCTTTCCTCATTAGTGATCTTGTTTAAAACGGTAGCTGTTTTATTTTTATCATCATATACTGTTTCAGCTTTTCTTACGTAACCTCCTTCATATATATCTCTTATTGATTTTAGAGGTTTAACTTTTTCTAATGGAAAAAAAGCTTCATAAAGATCATCAACCCTGTAAAATAACCTAGCTAAACCAGTCGTACGTCCAATAGCAGTAGCCCTATATACCAATGAGTCATTAAGAATTTCCTTTTTTAATTCAAGTGAAGCATAGCTTGCGTTTAAAAAACCATAATGAAGTTTATATTCAAAAAACTCACCTGATTTATAAGAATTAAACGATTTATTATACAAACTATCAGGAACAAAATTAGAGTTGAGATTTTGAGCATAGCTAGTTGATATATATAAGAATAAATGTAAAAATATGATGAATAAGAATTTTTTCAACTTCACAAAATTAAAAAACTAGACGCTTTCTTTCAAAAAGTTCATGACTTTTTCGGCTTTGGATTTACCAATTAAATCTATAATTTCTTTTTCATCTGCTTTTTTTAATTTAGAAATAGATTTAAATTTCTTTAACAACTTATTTTTAGTATTTTCTCCAATACCATTTATACTATCAAGGCCAGACAAAAGTGATGATTTGGATCTTTTATCTCTATGAAAACTAACACCAAACCTGTGAGCTTCATTTCTTAATTGCTGGATAACTTTTAATGTTTCGGATTTTTTATTTAAATAGAGTGGAATTGAATCATTGGGAAAATATAGTTCTTCGAGTCTTTTAGCTATTCCAAGAATAGAAATTTTATTAATTAAACCTAGTTTTTTAAGGCTTTTAACTGCTGAACCCAATTGACCTTTTCCTCCATCAATTACTATTAGGTTTGGCAACTCCTGTTTTTCATCTAATAGTCTTTTATACCTTCTATAGACAACCTCTTGCATTGAACCAAAATCGTTTTGGCCATCAACAGTTTTAATATTAAATTTTCTGTATAATTTTTTTGAAGGCTTACCATTTTTAAACACAACACATGAAGCTACATTATTCGTGCCCTGAATATTTGATATATCAAAGCATTCAATGTGTCTGGGCTCTTCTTTCATCTTTAAATCTAACCTCATTTGTTCCATAATTCTATTTATGTGTCTTTCAGGATCAACAAGTTGAGTTTGTTTATTTCTTTCAAAGCGAAACGCTTTTGCATTTTTAATCGATAAATCCAATAGCTTTTTGTTATCACCAGATTTTGGCATGATGAATTTTAAATTAATTTGATTTTCAAGGTTAATATGACTTATAATATTTTTTGAAGTTGAATTATATTTTTCTCTTATACTTAAAATCATAAGGCTAAGTATTTTTTCATCATCTTCATTAAGTTTCTTTTTTACTTCTTGATTATGAAATCTTATAATTTTTCCATGTGCAACTTGTAGAAAGTTTACAAAAGCTGATTCAGAATCTGATATTATACTAAATACGTCTATATTATTAAGCTTCGAATTAACTACAGTTGATTTTGACTGGTAGTTTTCTAAAAGCTGAATTTTTTCTTTGATTTTTTGTGCTTTTTCATATTCTTGATTATTAGAAAATTTTATCATTTCCTTTTTAAAATTTCTTTTGGATTCATTTACATTACCTTTTAGAATTTGCTTTATTGCAAGAATGTTTTTTTCATAATCTTCAAGACTTTCCTTCCCCTCACATCCTCCAAGGCAATTTCCAAGATGGTACTCAAGACAAACTTTAAACTTTTTCTGTTCGATGTTTTTATTAGATAAATTATAATTACAGTTTCTAAGTGAATAAAGTTTTTTTATAATACCCATAATAGTATTAATTGTCTTAAAA
>CENJ01102408.1_pt1 | contig 10201 bp, 8 predicted proteins | sample 356161 | NCBI WGS metagenome assembly CENJ01 (sample SAMEA2619531, study PRJEB7988) | marine metagenome | biome: marine biome (ENVO:00000447); feature: surface water layer (ENVO:00002042); material: "saline water (ENVO:00002010), including plankton (ENVO:xxxxxxxx)" | depth 5 m | reverse complement strand
GCGGTTACAGAAGAAGTACACGGCCAAGGCCGAGGAGGAAGGCGGTATCGTCTAACTCTCTGCTCTCACGCTTACTCCTTCACGCCAAATCCAGGACGTCAGCACCGATGTCTGGACGGTGGTAGGCCCCTTCAAACGTCACTTTCTCGGCGAGTTTGTAGCTGTTCTTGAGCGCTTCTTCGACGTCGTTTCCACGTCCCGTCAAGGCGACGACACGGCCGCCGTTGGTGATGATTTTGCGTCGGCTTGATTTGGTGCCCGCGTGGAACACCATGCCGTCAACATCTGCTACATCATCCAGCCCTTTGATTTCGCGGCCCTTCTCGTAACTGCCCGGGTAGCCATCGCTGGCAAGGATCACCGTCGTTGCCGCGCGTTCGTCAGTGACCAAGTCGTACTCAGACAGCAACCCGCTGCAAAGGCTTTCAAATAAGTGGAGCAAATCGCTCTTCAACCGGGGCAGGACCACCTCAGTCTCGGGGTCTCCGAGTCGGCAGTTGTATTCAATCACATACGGATCGCTTCCCACTTTGATGAGGCCGAAGAAGATGACGCCTTTGTATGGGATGCCGTCTTTTCCGAGCCCTTTGATGGTCGGGATGATGACCTGGTTCAGCGCCTTTTGTTGGAATTCTTCCGACAAAAAGGGAACCGGCGAAATGGCCCCCATGCCGCCCGTATTGGGGCCGGTGTCACCCTCACCGATGCGCTTGTAGTCCTTCGCTGATGGCAGCAAATGATAGCTTGAGCCGTCGGTTACAGCGAACATACTGAGCTCTTTGCCTTCCAAGAATTCTTCGATGACCACCTTCAGGCCTGCATCGCTGAATGCCTTACCACTCAGCATTTCTTCAAGCGTCTTGACAGCTTCCTCCTTGGAAGAAGTGATGATGACGCCTTTGCCTGCGGCGAGCCCGTCGGCTTTCAAGACATACGGTGGCTGGAATCCATCCAGCGCGGCAATGGCCTCGTCGAGTTGGGTGTGATCAAAGCTGGCGTAACGCGCTGTTGGGATGTTGTGCCGCTGCATGAATGCCTTGGCAAGTTCCTTGCTCCCTTCGAGCATGGCCCCTTCTTTTTTGGGCCCCACCACCATGACGTTGGTTTTGGTCGAGGCCTCAAAGTAATCGGCAATACCGGCCACCAGTGGGGCTTCTGCACCCACCACGAGCAAACCGATATCATGGCGCCGGACGTACCGCTCAACGGCTGGAAAATCCATCGGGTTTAAATCAGCAGTTTGCCCAAGGGATTCCATGCCGCCGTTGCCCGGAGCAATGTGCAGTTTCCGCAGCATGGACGATTGACTCAGCTTCCATGCAATGGCGTGCTCACGCCCGCCGCTTCCCAACAAGAGTACATTCATAGCGAACAAAATTAATGGCTTGAAACGGGGGTGCAAGCATTCGTTAGAAACTTCCTGTTTGTCCGCAGTAACTTGCGAAATAATCGCACCTTCCAGCCGTTCCATCTCCATGCCCTCTCCTTCCTTATCCGTGGTGATCATTGCCTTCAACGAGGAGCGCAACTTGCCGTACTGTTTGGATTCTCTGGAGGGCATTGCAGATGAGGTACTGGTGGTGGATTCGGGGTCTACCGATCGGACCGTTGACTTGGCTGAGGTGCGGGGTGCTCGGGTTCTGACTCACGCATTTGAAGGGCACATCCAGCAGAAGAACTGGGCCGCAGCCCAAGCGAATGGTGAGTGGCTCCTTTCCTTAGATGCGGACGAGGCGCTCAGCCCTGAATTGGCAGCGTCCATTCGCGCTTGGCGAGCAGATGCTTCAGCAGCTTCTGTCAACGGTTTCCGAATGAACCGACTGACCTCGTACTGCGGTGAGTGGGTGCGCCACGGCGGATGGTACCCGGATACAAAGCTTCGACTTTGGAAGGCGGGACATGCCCAGTGGACGGGCGAAAACCCACACGATCGCTTGGACATGGCGGAGGGCGATGAAGCCGGTTTTTTGGAAGGCGATATCCTGCATTACTCCTACCATTCGGTTGAGGATCACCTCCGTCAGATCGATTATTTCTCGGACATTGCCGCGATGGCGTATCAGGGGCCAGCGTGGTTGGCAAGCCCGCTCATCCGCCCCATCAAAGCCGGATTTCAGTGGTTCAAAAATGCGATCTTGCGTGGCGGTTGGCGGGACGGTGCCACCGGCTGGACTATCGCCCGCTGGAGCGCCTATGCGACGGCTGAGAAGTATCGAAAAATTCGCAACCGCATGCGTATGGAACGGGCGTTCGTGCGCTCCGGACGGGCGGAAATCAAACGCATCCTCGTTTGCCGCACGGATGCCATCGGAGACGTGGCAGTCACGCTCCCCATTGCGGGCTTTTTGAAATCGGTGAACCCAGGATTGCAGGTCGATTTCCTGACCCGAGCCTATGCCGCACCGGTGGCACAAGCCGCGGTCAATGTCGACGGAGTTGTGGTGTGGGACGGGGCCGATGCCGTGGACTGGTCGGTTTACGATGCGGCGATTTTGGTGTTTCCCGACGCAACGGTCGCGCGTCAGCTGCAGCAGTCAGGCGTTCCTATACGCGTGGGGACTCGGCGCCGTTGGCCGTTCGCCCGGTTCGTCAACATTCACAACAACGCATCGAGGAAAGCGTCGGGCCGGCACGAAGCCTGGCACGGCATGGACCTCGCATTGTCCATGCATCCCGCGCCGGGGTTGAACCGACCTGGCCTGAGAATTCCGGACGATGCTTGGGCGTGGCAGGCTTGGGGGGAACTCCGCGCGGAACCTTGGTCGGCTGTGGCGGACGAGGTGAATGGTGCAGCGAAATGGATCGTACCGGGCCGCCGGCACATCATCCTGCATGCGGGCTCCAATAACAGCGCCACCAACTGGGCTTTGGAACAGTACGTGGCCTCCATGGAGGCGTTTCTCAATTCCGGATGCCGGGTCCTGTGGACCGGGACGGCAGCCGAGGGTGAACCCTTGAACGATGTGCTCCATTCCCACGAGGATGTAATAAATACAACGGGTAAGTTGTCCTTGCAGCAGTTGCTTTCGCTCATCTCCGCGTGCGACGGGCTGATTGCGTCGAGCACCGGTCCGCTGCACATGGCGGCTGGCCTTGGTGTGCCATGCACGGGTTTGTATGCTTCAGAAGCGCCCATGTGGCCAGAGCGATGGCACCCCTTGGGTGCGCAGGCCCATTGGGAAGCGACAGCCGAACGCACAGTATCTGGTCACTTGGATGTGGCTGTGGATGGGGTGGTAAATAGGTTTTTAAACCTGTGGGAGTTGCCGGCGGCCCAATAAGCCGATGAAGAATCCGGCGAATGTCACGCCGGCTTGGGTTTCCAAGGTGTCCTCCGTCAAACAAGAAAGGGCAATGACAACCAGAAACAAGACGGCTGCTGAAGTGGGGTGGTTCGCGCGGCGTGCATTGAGCGGAACGAGGGCGCCCAGGAGCACCAACCACAGGATGAGGTTCAGCGGTCCTCCCGCCACCAAAAACGTGGCGTATTGATTGTGCGCCCGCAGCCTGAACGCTTCGTCGAGGGGGGAATCAAGGGCACGGTAGGCCTCATCATAGCTGGACGGTAAGTCGCCGATGCCGACGCCGAGGACGGGATGCTGCTGGTAGATGTGGCGAGCGGCGTCGAGGAAGGCAAACCGCTGCACCAGCGAATGCCCGCTGGGATTGCCGCCATCTCGTGCATTCCACACTTCGAATTGGATGACATCCAGCCGACGCCGGAGGCCGTGGTGGGTTTTTTCCAAGATGGTCGGGATGCCCGCTTCAATCCACTGGACTTCTTCATCGCTCAATGCGCGGACACCGTCGGCGTCTTTTTTCAATCCTTTGGAGGCCAAAAATCGAATCAAGGTCATCTTGAGTTCTTGGCTCCGACCGTCTTGGCCGTTGAAGTCCAAGGCACTGCGTGACGACCACGATTCGAAGAGTTCATTCCAAGCAATGTGAACCCAAATGTGGGTCCCGTTTTCGCGCAAGCACCGTTCAGGATAGTTGACGTACACCTCGCCACGGGGTGTTATGGTTTCCAATGCGTCCTCTGCCGGGTAGACCGGCACCAGGGAACAAGCCACTGCACCCGCTAATGCTATGCCTGCCACGCACAATCCGAGCACGGCCTTGCGCAACCGCTGGAATTGCCAAGAAGCGACAAGCAGCGTCAAGGGAAACAGGATGGCGCCGGTCAACGAAGCGACTTTCCATGTGAACCACCCGCCCAGAACGGTAATGAGCACAACAACCAGCAATGCGAGCGGCTCGCGGTCTTTGAAGTAGCGAATCAGCCACCAACCCCATGCGAACGTGATGATCAAGCTGAAGCGGATGTGGGAGATGAACGGCGACCAATCGCGGGGCTGCAGCTCACCTGATTTTTGCAGGCCCATCCACAGGCAACTGCCGCAGGCTGAGATGACGGCGACCGCCAAAGCGGATTGAACGCGTTGCAAACCTATCCGTTGGTCCCACCGCGCGGTGGTGAGGATGAGGGGGAAGGCGAGGAGCGGAAGTTGGATGCGGAGGGCTCGCCAACCGTAGGCCCAATCGTTGGTCCAGAGCTGGCTGAGCAGTTCCCAAGAATACAAAGTCAGTACTGCCCAGAGCACGGGTTGTGCCTGCCAATACGCCCACGACCGCCCGCGAAAGAGGGGGCCATGTTTCCACCGGTCAACGGCCCACGCAAAGACCAACAGAAAGGCTCCTTGGCTCATGAGGAAATTCGAAAACGGCAAGGCGATGGCCGTGAGCATGAGCGCGGCATCGTACAAAAGCTGCACGCGGGGATCCGTTCCGGTGGAAGTGGAAGGCATGGTTACGGTGTCGGTCCAGCCAAGATGGCTTCGTGTGCGCCGGAACGCATTAGGTCGATGGCTTTGTTGAGGGTGCTGTCGCGTGGGATGGACCAGTCGATGACCCCGGTTTGGAGGTGATACCGCATGACCAATTCTTCTTCCAATGCCCACGTGATTTCGTCTCGAAACCGGTTCAAGTCGCGCTCAATGTTGGGCTTCAAGATGGAGCCAAACGCATCAAATGCCGCCGAGTCCAAGGTGTAAAACTGCTCCTCACGCGCGAGCGTTTCCAGTTGCTCAAAAGCATCCAGCGTACGCGATTCAAACGCCGTCGACTCATGCGCCACGGCAAAGTCCACGAAAGCCTTCCAGTCCGCGTCTTGCAGGGCGAACTCAGCGGCGGGTCCGATGCTATCGTGCTCGGCACTCCACGCATTTGCGAAATCGAAAAGGATGCCGTTGAGGTACAGCCCCTCGAGCACGTAGCTCATGTAAGGAACATCGACTTCGACATCCGGTTGAACGCCGGTTCCATCGGTGACGGGTCGGCCGTTGCGGGTGTAGAACACCTGCCGCGTTGAATCTGAGAACACCCGAGCACTGCCATCCTCCTCGCGTTTGCCGCCGTAGTCCAGGCGTTGAATGCACCGGCCGCTCGCCGTGTAGTATTTGGCCACAGTAACTTTGAGTTTGGTGCCGTAGGCGAGGGGTTTGGTTTGCTGAACGAGGCCCTTTCCAAAGCTTTCTTGTCCCACGATGATGGCGCGGTCGAGGTCCTGCAACGTGCCGGAGACAATTTCGGAGGCCGAGGCGGACTGTTCATCAATCAGCACGGCAACCGGGAGGTCGGGGACCAACGGAGGGGCCATCGTGGAGTAGGATTTCATCCATTCCTCCTTTTTGCCGCGGGTGCTTACCACTTCCTGTCCCTTGTCGACGAATAAATTCACGATGCTGATGGACTCTTGGAGCAGTCCGCCGCCATTGCCCCGCAGGTCGAGGACCAGTTGGTTGACGCCCACGCTGTCCTTGAGGTAGCGAATGGCTTGCCGGAGCTCAAACGATGAGCCCCGGGTAAATGCACTCAAGATGACGTAGCCGGTGCTGTCGCCGATGACAGATTGGTAAGGAACGGCCGGGAGTTTGATTTTTTCGCGCTCGACGGTCAGATCCACGGGGGCGACGGATCCGTTGGGGCGGTACTGAATGTCAACGGTGGTGCCGCTCGCTCCTTGCAGCATCTCCGGCACAAGGTCGGCGTCTATGCCCCCCAAGGATTGCCCGTCGATGGCCAACAGTTCATCGCCGATTTTCAGGCCAGCTCGGGCCGCTGGAAAATCCGGAAGCACGTCTACAATGAGGTGGCGGTCGTTGATGAATTGCATGGAAGCGCCAATCCCGCCGTATTCGCCGGTGGTCATGAAGCGCAGGTCTTCCACCCGCGATTCGGGGTAATAGACCGTGTAGGGATCGAGGCTTTCCACCATGGCATCCATGCCCGTTTCCATGAGCTGGCCGGGTTGGATTTCATCGACGTAGTAGATGTTCAGTTCGCGGAACATAGCCGTCATGATCTCCAACTGCTTCGACAGCTCGAAGTAGTTTTCCCGCAACGGGACTGCCGCCGCCATGAGTCCGGCGAGCGGTACCAACCACATCCACGTTTTTTTGGCTTTCTTCTTATCCATGATTTTGGGGGTCCGCTTGAGTTGGGTCGGGCGCTTCCAACGCCTTAATCATTTTGGCAATTAACGTCTGCATACTCGCTTGCATTCCTTCGAAAGTAGGCAATTCTTTACCCACATAAATGAGAACGAGCGCGTGTTGTTTTTCGTGTTTTTGAAACGCGGCATAAGCGGTGTGCTTGTGCAAACGCCATGCCTCGCGCATCAGTCGCTTGATGCGGTTGCGGTCCACGGCACGTTTGAAGGAGCGTTTGCTGACGGAAACTAAGGTTTGACAGCGCACGTCATCGGGCAATTCCGCTTCCATGGATTTTGCTACCAGCGGCCACGCCTTGAACTTTTGGCCCGCTGCAAAGGTGGCCTCAATCAGCTTTTTGGATTTGAGGCGCTCGGATTTGGAGTAGGAAAAGGAAGGCGTTTCAGGCAACGTGAGCTATTTGCCTTGAATGTAATGCTCAATGGCCATAGTCATGGAAGGCGCCTGGGGAGTTGGAGCTGAAATGTCAATGCGCAAGTCGGCCTCCTCCGCGGCTTTGGCGGTTGTCGGACCAAAGGTTGCGATGCGCGTTTCGCCCTGTTCGAAATCTGGGAAATTCTTGAACAGGCTCTCGATGCCGCTTGGGCTATAGAATACGAGGCAATCGTACTTGACGTCGCTCAAGTCACTCAGGTCGCTGCAGACGGTGCGGTACATCATGGCCCGGCTGTAGTTGATGCTGGCTTCGTCGAGTAGCTTCGGAATGGATGGCTTCATCAAATCACTGCACGGCAGCAAAAACTTCTCCTGCTTGTGCTTTTTGATGCTGTCCATGAGGTCCTGAAAGCGGTGCTTCCCAAAGAAAATCTTGCGCTTGCGGTACACCACGTATTTCTGCAGGTAAAAGGCCGTGGCCTCGCTGATGCAGAAGTACTTCATGGTGTCGGGCACCTGGTAGCGCAGATCCGCAGCAAGGCGGAAAAAATGATCCACCGCATTTCGGCTGGTCAGGATGACGGCCGTGTGCTCGGCCAAGTCGATGCGCTGCTGTCGAAAATCTTGTGGCTCTAAGCCTTCAACGTGGATGAATGGACGGAAATCGATGGTCAATTTCTGACGGTCGGCCAATTCGAAGTACGGAGATTTTTCCGTGGTGGGCTTTGGCTGTGAAATCAGGACGGTCTTGAGCTTCTTCGCCATATCGGTTCTTCAGTGCTTGCTCCATTGGCTCACCCCACATACTCGAACAGCAACAGGGATGGTCCAATTTCGAGGGTGCAAATGTACGCAATTCCCCATCCAATATGAAGCCGCTTGTTTACGACCGATTGAAACTGACGCAGCCATTTGAGTCCGAGCCAGCACCACCAAGCCATGCACACGTGCATCCACATAACGCCGCGGCTCTCAAAACCGTTGAATTGCGCCAACTCCCAGACCACCAGCGCAATAAGCGCCCACAGCAACCAATTGCGCATGTGCCGATCCACCTCAAAGCCCCGTTGGACGGCATCTTGTTCGAGCGTCACCCACGCCCCCATCCAGCCGCCCAAATGACGTGCAATCAGTGCAGTCAATCCGAGCAAAGCACCCCATATGCCCCCGTATCCAGCCGTTTCGAGGGCGGGCGTGGCCGAGGCATTGACCCCCCAAAGCGATCCGAGCAAGGCCCAGGCCAAGAGGCCGATGGCATGGCTGGTCAAGGTTCCGCCCGTGCGTGCCGACTCATCGGCCAATCGCTGCCACACGCGCTTGATTTGGTAGGCAGTCCACATGGTCAAGGCCCATTCACGGTAGAATTGGATCCGCAGCAACGCGGTTGCCCCAACCCCGAATACGCAAATCCACAACGGGAGTGCGTACACGTGCAGCGGCGAAATGGGCAAAGGCATCCCTTCGAACATGGTGCTAAGATGCCAAAGTTCTCGGGATATATTTCGACAGGATTACGAAGTGTTTTTCAAACATATGTCTATCAGTGAATGACGATGACAAATTTTGGATCTGTCGCTCAGATCTGTCTTTTCATATTCGAATATGAAAAATCAATTAGCATTCTCGCGCCACTTTCTTAAAGTGGTCAGACAAACCCATAAAATGGTCGCTCGAATTGACCGAAAGATTGCTGCAATCGAACAAGAGGGTGGATTAGAACTGTTCAGGGTTTTCAACGAACTTCGGTAAAAACGTAATCGCCGTTTCATTGAATTCGTTGATGTGATGTGGGAATTTGCGGGTTGAATCAACAACCATGGATGGATTGAAATTGGCGGTTATTGGAGCGACTGGACTCGTCGGGCGGACCATGCTCGAAGTGATAGAAGAGCTGGCATTGCCCGTGTATGAGTTGCTTCCCGCGGGGAGTGCTCGAAGCGCAGGCAAGGAGCTGGAGTTTCAAGGCCGGAAATGGACCGTAAAGACCGTCGAAGAGGTGCTGGCTGCGCGGCCGCAGGTGGCGCTGTTCAGTGCCGGGGGGGATGTGTCCAAAAAGTGGGCGCCCGAATTTGCCAAGGCGGGAATCACAGTCATTGACAACAGCAGTGCTTGGCGTATGGACCCGGATTGTCCGCTCGTGGTGCCGGAAGTCAACGGTGACACCATCGGTCCGGAGGATCGCATCATCGCCAATCCGAATTGCACGACGATGCAGCTCGTGATGGCGCTCAAACCCTTGCACGACGCGTTCTGCATTCAGCGCGGTGTGGTGAGCACGTACCAAAGCATCACCGGGACGGGCAAAGCGGCCATCGTGCAGCTCGAATCCGAGCGCGCTGGGGAGCCGGTCGAAGCACCTGTTTATCCCCATCCGATTGATTTGAATTGCCTGCCGCATTGCGACGTTTTCGGCGACAATGGGTACACGCGAGAGGAGATGAAGGTGTGGAATGAAACCAAGAAAATCTTGGGCGATGAGGACGTACGCATGACTTGCACAGCGGTTCGTGTGCCGGTGATGGGCGGGCACAGTGAAAGCGTTTACCTCGAGTTCGAGCATCCGTTTGAACTCCACGAAGTCCGGCAAAAACTCGCGGACTTTCCCGGGGTGGTGGTGCAAGACGAACCGGCATACAATCGCTACCCCATGCCACTTACGGCTGTCGGCAAGAACGAGGTCTTCGTGGGGCGCATTCGGCGGGATTTGGTCAATGAACGCGGGCTTCACCTGTGGGTGGTCGCGGACAATCTGCGCAAAGGAGCGGCCACGAATACGGTGCAAATTGCCCAATACCTGCTCGAACGCGGGCGTTGGTCCTGAGGCCGCTTGGTTTCCATAGTGTGCGCGCTATCTTGCGTTGCGAACGGCTCACGTAGCCATCACAACCAAGTCTTCCTCCGATGCGCCAAACGCTCCGACTCCTTTTGGGCAGCGCCCTGCTGATTGCATGTGCAGGCCTTTGCCAAACCCTCTCCGCTCAGACCCAAATCAAAGGCACCGTCATCGATGCCGAAACCGGTGACGCCCTGCCCGGTGCCTCCGTGTTCCTCGAAGAATCCCGCATGGGAGCCGTTTCGGATTACGAGGGTCGCTTCGCATTCACATCACGGGAGACGGGGGCCGTTGAGTTGGTCATCAGCATGATTGGGTACGAAACCCACCGACAAGCCTGCACGTTGGGGGCTGATGCCTGGGTGTTGGACCTCGGACCCATCACCATGCAGTCTTCGACCATCGGCCTGAGCGAAGCGAATGTCATCGCATCGGTGGCCATCGACCGGGAAACGCCGGTCGCAGTTTCCACGTTGGATGC
>CENJ01024655.1_pt1 | contig 10203 bp, 8 predicted proteins | sample 356161 | NCBI WGS metagenome assembly CENJ01 (sample SAMEA2619531, study PRJEB7988) | marine metagenome | biome: marine biome (ENVO:00000447); feature: surface water layer (ENVO:00002042); material: "saline water (ENVO:00002010), including plankton (ENVO:xxxxxxxx)" | depth 5 m | reverse complement strand
GTGAATGGTAACTTCGATCTTGCTTTAAAAGCGCTTGATGCAATCTCCTTAGATAAGGAAAATGCCACAGTTGCATCTCTTAAAGGGGATGCCTTGCGTGGTCTTGGACGACTTGAATTAGCCGAAGCTCAATATACAAAAGCCATCGACCTTTCTCAGATAGCAGAGGAGCGAGCTGTTGCAGAATATAAACTAAAACTTATTAGTCAATGATAAAAATAATTCTTAATTTAGCTCTATTTTTAGTTATATCCAGTTGTTCAATATTGAATTTTTGGGCAGATGATGAGGAGAACATAGAGGAGCCTAGGCCTTTAGTGGATATTCAGCCATCAGTGGAGCTGGATAGGTCATGGTCAAGAAATTTTAACTCTGATAATGAATTAGGTAATTACCGACCAGGTTTTAGTGGTGAAACCATTTTAATTACTTCAGAAGAAGGTGAGCTTTTCAGAGTTGATGCCAATAGAGGAAATATTCTTCAAAAAGATAAATTAAATCATAGCGTTTCTGTTTCCAATGCTGTTGGCTTTGGAAAAATTGTATTTGCTGATTCAAAGGGTTCTGTTCATGCCTATTCGTTGGAAGATTCATCATTTCTATGGTCAAGCAATGTAGGCTCGGAGATACTAGCTTTACCTGCCATTGATGCGAAAGCAGTTATTGTTCATACATCGGGCGGTGAGTTGGTTGCCCTGAACCCTAGTTCAGGTGAAAAGATCTGGACATACCGATCTCAATTACCCTCCCTAACAGTTAGAGGTAACAGTATTCCCGTAGTTGCAGATAATTTAGTTTACGCTACATTTGATAATGGAAGAATCGGCGTTTTTGATATTGGAAGTGGTTTTTCTATTTGGGACGGCCCAATCTCATACAAAGAGGGAACTTCAGAATTAGAAAATTTAATTGATGCAGATTCATCACCAGTTATTGAGGGAGGCTTAGTTTTTGCAACAAACTTTCAGGGAAACTTAACAGCATTTGATCCCTCTCAAAGAAGGGCTGTTTGGAGTACAGATGCATCATCTTTCCACTCTCCTTTGATCATTAAAGGATTAATTGTTGTTTTGAATAATGATGGATCAATTATTTCTTTCTCAGGTCAAACCCTATCAGAGTCATGGACCAATGAAGAATATCTCAGACGAGGCCTTAGTAATGCTACTGAGCATGATGGAAATGTCGTGTTTGGTGACATTGAAGGATATCTTCATGTAATAAATCCTCTAACCGGTAGAACAGTTGGCAGAGAAAAAATTTCAGGTAATCCAATTCGATATGTTTCCAGCAGAGGAAATCAATTATTCGCATTAGATAGCGAACTAAGAATGTTTGCTTTAAATTAGAATGAACTGTAATCATGATTTCTTCGGTAGCAATAATTGGAAAACCCAACGTAGGCAAATCTTCAATATTTAACAAACTTACCGCCAGTAGGTCAGCAATTGTTTCAAATTTTTCTGGTGTTACTAAAGATCGAAACATTGGTTATCTAAAAACATCAACTAAAAAAAAATACCTCATTATCGACACCGGAGGAATTGGCGAAACGGAAGATGATCTTCAAAACTCAATTTCTGCACAAGCATGGTTTGCTGCAGAAGATAGTGATCTGGTTCTTTTTGTTATTGATGGATCTATAGAGCTATCATCAGAAGATCTTGAAATTCTCTCCAAGCTAAGAAAAAGCAACATAGATTTTAGACTTGTAATCAATAAAGTAGATATAAAAAAACAATCTGCTGCAAAAAATGATTTAACTAAAAAGGGGATCAAAGAATTTATTCATGTGAGTGCGGAACACTCCATTGGTTTTAACGAATTAATAAATACAATTAAATCTTCTATTAAACCAACTATTGACACTCTTAGTGAAAGTGACAGCATTCAAGTTGCTGTAATTGGAAGACCTAATAGTGGTAAGTCTACTTTTATAAATTCTGTAACCAAAGACAATAGAGTTATTGTTTCAAATACACCAGGAACTACCATTGATAGTATCGATGTTCCCTTCAAGCTAGATGATCAAAACTTTACCCTGATAGATACTGCAGGCATCCGAAAAAAGAATAAAAAAGGAAGCAACATTGAATTTTTCTCATACGTTAAAACTATTGAGGCAATTTCTAGATCTCATATTGTTCTAGTATTCATTGATGCAGATCAAAATTTGGTTGATCAAGATTTTAAAATTTTGAATTTAGCTAAACTCGAGGGCAAGCCAATCATATTGGTAATAAATAAAATAGATTTAATTTCAAAATCTAATGAAAAAAAATTATTTGAGGATTTAAATTATAAAAATCCTATTTTAAAAAACATCCAGATAGTAAAAATATCCGCACTGCATTCAAAAGGACTTCATTATCTATTCAGAGTTGTAAACGAAACCAATAATAGAGCTGAATCTTCATTCACGACTTCAAGGCTAAATAAATTATTAGATGAAGCGATTTCAAAAATTAATCAACCTTCAAAGAAAGGTAAGTCTATAAAATTAAGATATATTAATTTTGGAGGCAAATACCCAACCACATTCATAATTCACTCTAACTTTTCTAATTCACAAATACCCAATCATTTAAGAAGATACTTAATTAACTTCTTTTATGAAAAATTAGATCTTAAAGGCATTGAATTAAGTCTGCTCTTCAAGAAAGGCAATAATCCATTTGAGGGTAAAAAGAACAAGCTAACAGATCGGCAAATCAAGAAGAAAAAAAGACTTATGAAGTTTACGAAAAAGTCAAAAAAGTAGCGATTATTTTATAAATAAGACGTATAATTAGTTATAAGATCTACTAATAAATAAACAAATGTCCCAAAAAATTGTTGATAGACCTGTAAATATTAACTTATTTAAAATTAAGCTGCCCACGTCAGCCCTTATTTCTATTACACATAGGCTTTCCGGAATTTATGTTTTTTTTGTTACTCTTCCATTATCCATAATTCTATTTCAGAAAGCATTAACAGAATCATCATACGATTCCATGTCCTTATTAATTCAAACAAGTGGTATTTTCTCAACATTTGTCTATTTTAGTTTTCTTATTTTTCTCTATCATATCTTGACGGGTTTTAGGCATTTACTGATGGATGTACACATAGGCGAAAATCTAAAAGCTTCAAATATGAGTGCTGTCTTTGTAATAAGTTTTTGGTTGGTTGTTTCAATTTTTGTTTTATTTGGATTTCAAATATGAGCGGCGCTTCAATATGGTACCTTCAAAGATTTTCTGCTCTGTTAAATCTAATATATGTGTTGTGGCTTGGAAGTTTTTTTGTTTTCAACGAAATAACATTTGAGGTTTGGTCTGCTTTTTCATCAGCATTGATGTTCAAGACCCTAACTACTTTGGTAATTACTTCTATTATCATCCACTCTGTTATTGGTCTCTGGACAGTTGGAACTGACTATCTAACACCAAGAACACTTGGATTTATTTCAAGTAGTCTTGGAAGTTATGCCAACCACTTCAGAGTAATGTATCAATTATTTTTCGTTACTCTTTCAGTAACTCTAATGCTCATAACTTTATTTCTAATCTGGTGGTCATAAAATGGTAGGTCATTTAAACAAAGATAATATTCAAACATTAGAATTTGATGCCTTAATTGTTGGAGGCGGTGGTTCTGGAATGCGCACTTCACTTGAGCTTGCTAAATCTGGACTTAAGACAGCTGTTGTGTCAAAAGTTTTTCCAACAAGATCTCATACAGTTTCTGCTCAGGGTGGAATTACATGTGCAATCCAAAGCGCTGACCCAAATGATGATTGGAGATGGCATATGTTTGATACTGTAAAAGGCTCCGACTACATCGGTGACCAAGATGCGATTGAATATATGTGTTCGGAAGGACCAAAGGCTGTTTTTGAGTTAGAACATATGGGCTTACCATTCTCAAGGTTTGAAAATGGACGTATTTATCAAAGACCATTTGGAGGGCAGTCAAAGGATTTTGGAAATGGGGGACAGGCATCAAGAACCTGTGCTGCAGCAGACAGAACAGGCCATGCTCTTCTTCATACCCTTTATCAAAATAATGTTAAGGAAGGCGCAAATTTTTTAAATGAATGGTTTGCTGTTGACTTGGTTAAAAACAAATTCAATGAAGTAACGGGCGTAATTGCTTTTTCAATAGAGTCAGGTGAAGTTGTGTATCTTAAGTCTCGTGCAACTGTTCTTGCAACAGGTGGGGCTGGAAGGATTTATGCTTCAACTACAAATGCTTTGATTAACACAGGTGATGGATTGGGAATGTCATTAAGAGCAGGTTTTCCAGCTCAAGATATGGAGATGTGGCAATTCCATCCAACAGGTATTCACGGTGCAGGCTCTCTCGTCACAGAGGGTTGCAGAGGAGAGGGTGGCTATCTAATAAATGCTGACGGAGAAAGATTCATGGAAAGATATGCTCCTAATGCAAAAGATCTAGCAGGTCGAGATGTTGTTGCTCGATCGATGGTGCTGGAAATACTTGAAGGCAGGGGATGCGGTCCCAATAAGGATCATGTATTGTTAAAACTGGATCATTTAGGTGAGGAGGTTTTAAATGCGAAGCTTCCAGGTATTTGTGAACTCTCAAAAACCTTTGCTGGAGTTGATCCTGTCTACAAACCCATTCCAGTAGTACCAACTTGTCACTATATGATGGGAGGAACTCCAACGAATATTCATGGTCAAGCATTTACATCTGAAAATGAAATTGATAACGAGGTTCCTGGTTTATTCTCAGTCGGCGAAGCTGCTTGTGTAAGTGTACATGGTGCAAATAGGCTGGGTGGCAACTCATTACTGGATCTTGTCGTTTTTGGAAGAGCCGCGGGACTTCATATTAACGAAGATTTAAAATCTGGTGGTGGCGTAGAAGAAGCGAATAGTGATGATATTGAATCAGCTCTTCACAGGCTTAATAAGCTCAATGAATCCAATTCTGGATTTGAAGTAGCTGAAGTTAAAAGGGAACTTCAAGAAGTAATGCAGAATTACTTTGGAGTCTTCAGGCGCGGTGAGTTTATGGAAAAAGGAGTTCAGGCTCTTGAAGAAATAAGAGATAAGTGTGACAACTTGCATCTACATGATAAGAGTGACTCCTTTAATACAAACCGAGTAGAGGCATTAGAGCTGCAGAATTTGCTTGAAGTTGCTGAAGCCACCGCAATCTCCTCCCTCAAGCGAAATGAGAGCCGTGGAGCACATGCCAGAGATGATTTTCCTGAAAGAGATGATGAAAATTGGCTCTGTCATTCTCTTTATGATCCTATTAAGAAAGATTTAAAAAAGAGACAAGTTAATTTTGAACCTAAAACAATGGAAGCATTCCCTCCGAAGGTTAGGGCCTATTAGCACAGAGGATTAGAGATGATTGAAGTAAATATTTATAGATACAATCCTGAGACTGATAAATTCCCTTACATGCAGAAGTTTAACTTTGAGATGCCTGATCGAGACATCATGGTTCTTGAGTTATTAAACTCTCTCAAAGAATCTGATCCAACTATTTCGTACAGAAGATCCTGTCGAGAGGGTGTATGTGGCTCAGATGGCATGAGTATTAATGGCAAAAATGGACTCGCTTGTATTACTCCAGTTTCAGAGGTTGCTAAAGGCAATAAACTTGAGTTAAGACCTTTGCCAGGACTCCCTGTTGTTAGAGATCTGGTGGTTGATATGACAGAGTTTTACGCACAATACGAGAAGATAAAACCCTTTTTACAGAATGATACACCTCCACCCAATCAAGAGCGTCTTCAATCTCCAAGTGATCGTGACAAGCTAGATGGTTTATATGAATGTATTTTATGTGCATGTTGTTCAACCAGCTGTCCCTCATTTTGGTGGAATCCAGATAAGTTTGTTGGTCCTGCTGCATTGCTTCAAGCTTATCGATTTATAGCCGATACCCGAGATACTCGAACCGAAGAAAGATTAGAGTCATTATCTGATCCGTTTAGTGTTTATCGATGTCATGGAATTATGAACTGTGTAAGTGTCTGTCCAAAAGGCCTCAATCCCAACAAAGCTATTGGAGAAATTAAATCAATGCTTCTAACTAATAAACGTCATGAGGCTGAGATTATTGCATCCGATGGAGGTGGGAGCAGTTAGATGAGCAGCATGGGGGAGTTTTGGTCAAGTTCGCATACTGCAGGAGGAAATGGCTCCTATTTAGAAGGCCTATTTGAATCTTACTTAGATGACCCAGCTAGCGTTCCAGAAGATTGGAAAAACTATTTTGATAGTCTTCCAAGCAATCCCTCAGGAACAGATACCTCACATGCAAAAGTCATTGAAAGGTTTAGAAACTATAAAAGCAAAGCGCCTTCATCTGTAAAACCGATCAATGAAAAACAAATAAGAGTTCTTCAATTAATACAGTCTTACAGGAATAGAGGTCATATGAAATCCTCTTTAGATCCTCTAAACCTTCAAGAGCATGTTCAATGTGATGACTTAACTCTTGAATATCATGGCCTTAATCAAGAAGATCTAGGAAGTATTTTTCAAACAGATACCCTTAACATTCGAAAAGAAAGCGCGTCTTTATCTGAAATAATTCAATCGCTCGAAAGAATTTACTGTAATACGTTAGGCATTGAATACAACTACATTACCAGTGAAGTCGAGAGGAAGTGGTTTCAATCCAGATTAGAGCCAGGCGTTGGAAAAATTAAGCTCTCAAATGAAGAAAGAATTTACATTCTTAAACGACTTGGGGCTGCTGACGGACTAGCAAAGTTTTTGGCGTCAAGGTATCCAGGAATGAAAAGGTTTGGAATTGAGGGAGCAGAATCATTAATACCTCTCATTGATAGCCTCGTTCAGAATACTGGAATTTTTGGTGCTCAACAAATATGTTTTGGGATGGCTCATAGAGGTAGACTTAACTTATTGGTCAACGTTTTAGGAAAATCACCTAAAGATCTATTCATTGAATTTGAGGAAGGCTATGAGCTAACTGGAGATAATACTGGTGATGTAAAATATCACTTAGGTGTTTCATCCAACATACTAACTCCTAATGGTGAGGTCCATGTTTCTCTGAACAATAATCCATCTCATTTAGAAATAGTGAATCCTGTAATACTTGGCTCAGTGAGGGCAAGACAAGATCGCTTGGGGGATACTGAAAGAGAAAAAGTAATACCAATATTAATACATGGAGATGCATCTTTTTCAGGTCAAGGCGTGGTGATGGAATCGCTGCAAATGTCTCAAACCAGAGCATATGGGGTCGGTGGAGCCATTCACGTAATTGTTAACAATCAGATCGGTTTCACCACTTCTAACAAAGAAGATGCAAGATCAACGCATTATTCAACTGACGTAGCTAAAATGATTGAGGCTCCAATTCTGCATGTCAATGCTGATGATCCTGAGATGGTTGTATTTGCAGCAAAACTCGCTTGTGAGTATAGACATACTTTTAAAAAGGATATCGTTATAGACATGGTCTGTTTCAGACGAAGAGGTCATAACGAAACCGATGACCCATCTCAGACTCAACCACAGATGTATCAAGCTGTTGCGTCACATCCTGGAATTAAAAAGATCTATCAAGATCGACTCATTGAGGATAACGTGATAAGTCTTGATGAATGTAAAAACTTTGAAAAAAAATATAGAGAAACTATTGAGCAAGGAGAGTCTGTTGCACATAATCTTGCTACAAAGCCTAATGAATCAATGTGGTTTGATTGGAATCCTTACATGAATCAAGAATGGTGGGATTTTGCTGATACCACATTTAATCCTAAACAATTCGCTAAACTTGGCTCCATAATTTCATCAATTCCCGAAGGCTTTGAACTTCAAAAACCCGTAACAAAACTTTTTGAAGATAGGCAAAAAATGAATAACGGAGAAGCCAAGATTAACTGGGGTTTTGCTGAAATAATGGCGTATGCAACTCTACTTCATGAGGGCTATCCAGTAAGACTGACTGGTCAGGATGTTAGGAGGGGCACTTTTTCTCATCGTCATGCTGTTGTTCACAATAAAATAGATGGAAATGCTGAGATGCCACTGCTGCAAATTGCTGATCAGTCAAAAACAAATTTAGAAATCTACGATTCTTTATTATCTGAGGAAGCTGTTCTGGGGTTTGAGTATGGATATTCTGCAACGTGGCCATCAGGACTAGTGATTTGGGAAGCTCAATTTGGTGACTTTGCTAATGGAGCTCAAGTAGTTATAGATCAATTCATAGTATCTGCTGAGCATAAGTGGGAAAGACTATCTGGTTTGGTTATGCTTCTACCCCATGGATATGAGGGTCAAGGTCCTGAGCATAGCTCGGCTAGACTTGAAAGATTTCTTCAGCTTTGTGCCTTCAAGAATATACAAGTTTGTGTTCCAAGCACCCCGTCACAAATATTTCACCTACTAAGACAACAGGCAAAAAGAAACTTGAGGAAACCTCTTGTAATTTTTTCTCCAAAAAGCTTACTTCGAAATCCAGATGCAGTTTCTACCCTTGAGGATCTAACAAGTGGTACTTATGAGCTTGTTATTAGTGATGGTGATGATAAGGAGTCGGAAATCAAAAAGGTGGTTATGTGCTCAGGAAAACTTTACTACGATTTAAAGACAAAGCAACGAGAACTTGAAGACAAAACTACTGCTCTCATAAGGATTGAACAGCTTTATCCATTTCCATACGATGAGCTTGAGGATGCTATAAAGAAATATCCTAATGTATCAGAGTTTATCTGGGCTCAAGAAGAGCCAGCCAATCAAGGAGCATGGTTTAGTCATCGCCATCGCATACAAAGAGTTCTTGATAGATTGAAGAAAAATTTTGTCATTGATCTAAGAAGCAGGCCAGCTGCTGCAGCACCTGCAGTAGGCTTAAATAAACTACATGTTAAGCAGCAACAAGAACTAGTAAATCAAGTGTTTAGTGTTTTGGAGAAAATAAAATGAGTACAGAAATCAAATCACCTACTTTCCCAGAATCTGTAATTGATGGAACAATTGCAAATTGGATTAAACAGGAAGGCGATACAGTCTCACAAGATGAAGTTATCGCTGAAATTGAAACAGATAAAGTTGTGCTAGAAGTTGTAGCACCTTTTGATGGTGAGCTTAAAAAAATTGTAAAAAATGCAGGTGATACTGTAACTTCTGCTGAAGTTATTGCTGAATTTGAAAGAGGAGATGCATCCTCAAAAGATGTTGATGCCTCAGATGAAACTTCCAAATCTGCTCAAAATGAAGTTAATGAAGATCAAAGTGAAACACCACTTCAGGAAGCCCCACAAGAAAACATTCCTGAAGAAACTTTAGAGCCAGAACCAATTTCTGAAACTTCAAAAGCAAAGGCTGGCCCAGCTGCTAAGAGACTTATGAGCGAGGAATCCATTGATCCAAAAGATGTGAAGCCAACTGGAAAAGGTGGAAGAATAACTAAAGCAGACGTTATTGCTCACATGAATCCGAATGGAGAAGTAACTCCTGTAACTGCTGATAGTGAATTACAGTCTTCAGGGGAAGAAGAGCGTGTTCCTATGAGTCGTCTGAGATCCACCATAGCTAAAAGGCTTGTTAAAGTTAAGCAAGAGACTGCCATGCTTACTACTTTTAATGAAGTGGATATGCAGCCAATTAAAGATTTAAGAGCAAAGTATGGTGAAGAGTTTTTTGCGGAGCATGGAACCAAACTAGGTTTCATGGGATTCTTTGTTTCTGCTGCAGTTCAGGCACTTAGAAAATTTCCCATTGTTAATGCGTCAATTGATAACGAAGACATTGTTTACCATGGTTTCCAAGATATTGGTGTTGCTGTTTCTACCGACAGAGGTCTTGTTGTTCCTGTGGTTAGAGATGCTGGAAATCTCTCAATTGCTGATATTGAATTAAAAATTACTGAGTATTCTGAAAAAGCTAGGGAAGGCAAATTATCAATTGAAGAAATGCAGGGAGGAACCTTTACCATTTCAAACGGAGGGATATTTGGTTCTTTATTATCAACACCAATTTTAAACGCGCCTCAGACTGCAATTTTAGGTATGCATAAGATTCAAGACCGCCCAATTGCCTTAAATGGCGAGGTTGTTATTAGGCCAATGATGTACCTCGCGATGAGCTATGATCACAGGCTCTTAGATGGAAAAGAAGCCGTGACATTTTTGGTTGCTATTAAAGAGATGCTTGAATCTCCAGAGAGGTTATTGCTTAACTTATAGGTAAATTT
>CENJ01170227.1_pt1 | contig 10209 bp, 5 predicted proteins | sample 356161 | NCBI WGS metagenome assembly CENJ01 (sample SAMEA2619531, study PRJEB7988) | marine metagenome | biome: marine biome (ENVO:00000447); feature: surface water layer (ENVO:00002042); material: "saline water (ENVO:00002010), including plankton (ENVO:xxxxxxxx)" | depth 5 m | reverse complement strand
GTCATTACGTACTGTTGGTTCATGGCGATGTCCGCCGTCTGACGATCCCCAAACCCATCGAGTGCCTTGCCCATGTGGCGGTTCACCAATCCGATTTCTCGGTTGACCGCGGCCGCCAGCTGTGGGATGCGCATGCTCAACTCGAACAAACTGTCCTCCACCATCACTGCGTCGTCTTTCAATTTGCGCTGGGATTGGCCGTGGTTGATGTACCGCGGGTCTTGTTCGTTGGTGAGTTTGAGTTCGGCCATCAACCCTTCTTCTTCAAACGACAGCGTCAGGATGTTTTCCAGTAAGGCCCGGAGCGCGTCCATGTCTTCGCTGGCAGATTCGGATTCCGAGTCCATCTGCATCTGTTCCATTTGTTGGGCGAGCTGCTCCATCTGTTCGCCCGCCTTTTGTTGGCTGTCGGAGGCCTTCTTGTCCTTGCCTTTGTCCAACTGCTCCGATCCCTTTTGCATCTCTTCCTGAATGGATTGCTCTTCCTCGGAGCTGTCCATCATGGGGTTGGGGTTTTCGAGTTGCTGGTTGTCCTTTTCCAGTTGATCGAGGTCTTTGCGCAGCGCTTCAAAAGCTTGGTTGAGGCTGTCTTGTTTGGCCTTGAGTTCCTCTGGATTCATGAGGCCCAAATCGGTTTCCTCCGCCAGCGTTTTCTGCGCGTCAGCAAGCTTCTTCAGGTCGTCAACAACTTCGTCCATCTTGGTTTCCCACTCCAATTGACGGAACTGCTCCAGCGCGCGGTCCAGCTCCTTTTCCATGGCGTCATGGTTGAGCTCCATCTCGTTGAGTTGCTCTTGCATCTTTTCCGGATCCATCTCCTGCATGAGCTCTTCCATTTGCTCATAAATCTGGCGTAGTTCTTCACTCATGATGTTGTCCATGAGTTTTTGGAGCTGCTCTTGCTTGTCGAGGATGCGTTCCTCTTGCTTGTTGAATTCGTTGGCGCGCCCGTCTTTGCGTTCGTTTTCCTCACGCATTTGCTCGAGCTTCTCTTGAAGCGACTTTTGCTGCTCCATGAGCTCTTCCATGGCTTGGCGGTCTTGCCAGGTCATTTCACCCTGTTCCCGCAAACGCTCTTGCATGGCCTCCATGGCTTCTCGCAGTTCGGCAGCTTCGCGGGACGCTTCTTCCAGGTTTTCTTCGATGGAGTCCGCGGTCTCGTTGCGTTCCTCACGGATTTCTTCTTGGCTGGGGGCGGCAATGCGCGTGGTGCCAGAACGGACCATTTTGGCCCCGTGGACCCCGTCGTTGTCCCACGCTTCAAACCAACACTCCAGCACGTCGCCCTCCCGCCAATCCAACTCACCCATGTTCCACGTGTGGAAGAAGGTGCCTTGACGGCCTGTGGGAACGTCCAGCTCCACACGTCCATCCGTCTCCACGGAGGGTGTGTCACCCGCGAAAAGGGGTTCGTCCAAGCTTTGTCGAGACGCACGCTCCACAAAGGCCCAAGCAAACGTCAGTCGGCTGAATCCGTAATCGTCTTGGATGGCGCCGGTGAAGTGGCGTCGCTTTCGAGAGGTGCTGTCCTGTTCTTCCGAGACGCGAATGGAGGGCTTGCCGTCCCGAATGACCCGGATGCGGTGTCGCAACGAATCGCCCATCGCATCCACGCCGGTGGGCGTGACCCAGTAGACGGTGTTGGAAGAAGCCACCCAATTGGCGAGGTAGGTGTTGGCTGCGCCTGCCCGGACGGCCAGCGGGTTGTCTGCGAGGCGCATGGTGACACCATCCCCGTTGGCCACGCGGATGGACCATTGGATGGGCGTGCCCTCAGGCACCGTCAGGTCGCCTTGGTTGCGCTGGTCGATGGCGGGAAGGCCCGTGTACCGGGGAGGGGTGCCTTCGACCCGGAGTTCCGCGAGCGAAGGCACGGCAAAAGGCACCGCCACGAATTCGTCCGACCGCCATCCATTGGCCAAAAACCGAAACGGCGTGCTCGAGCGTACAGAGGGGAAGGTGTAGCGAAAAATGTGGTCAAGCGTTCGTTCCATGCGGAAGCGCCCGCCCTGCGCCTCCACCATCACGGCGCTTGGAAGTTCGTTGCCAACCACCTCGACCTCGAGGGTGAGGGCGTCTCCGGCGGCGACCTTCAAGCTTTCGTTGCGCAGCTCAAACCGGAACGGTGCAGGCTCCACAAATTCGGTGCGGTGCTGCACAATGCGTGTCGCGGGCTCCGTCACCCAGGTGGGTTTGAGCCAAACCAAGGCGCCGACCGCCACCGCCACTGGAAGCGCCATGCGCAAGGCCGTCATCGCCGGACCCACATCCACCGCTTGGGCGAAGGGCAGCGGCCGGAGGGAGGTGGTGCGTTGGTCAATGCTTGCGGCCAACAGGGTGACGTCTGCGCCTTGCGCGTTGTCCACCTGTTGTTGCAGTTGGAGAGTATTGAGGAGTTTGTCCTTGACCTCGGGGAAGTGCTCTCCCACGATCCTCGCAGCTTGGTCGTAACTCAGACCTCCGCTCAGGCGAAACCACTGAAGCATAGGCCACACCACCTGGGTGGCCAACACGGCCAGCGTTGTGGCGGCGAAGGCGTAGAAGAGAATTGTACGTCCAGCCACACCAAATCGGCTGACGTTTTCGAGCGCGGCAAGCAAGAGCGCACCCAGGGTGAGGGTCGCAAACGACAGCAAAGCCCCGCGAAGGGCTTTGTTTCTGTGGTACCGTCGGATGAAATCATCCAACTTTTCAATCAAGGATATGCCAGGCTTCATCTCTTGCTCATGAAAGGTACGCTACCTTCGACGTCCATCCATAACTGACGCCATGAAAGGAAATTTGGTTTCCCTCAGCGCTGCTTGGCTCCTCGCGGGCTTGATGGGCAGCACAACCGCCACCGCCCAGAACGTGGTCATCAATGAATTGAACCTTGTGGTTGGCCCGGAAACAGGGCAGTTTGTCGAACTCTACGGCGCGCCGGGAACGGCGTTGGACGGCCATGCGTTGGTGATTGTCAAATCGGCCTTTTCAAGCGGCGATTGGTCAGCCCAAACCCAAGCTGTCGTGGACCTCAACGGACTCGCATTGAACGCGGAAGGATTCCTTGCATTGAACGGCGAGGGTTGGCAGAATTCTGTGGCGGGTGTGGTGTTGGCGGCCAGTCCGGCGTCGTCCTTCGAATTGGACCAGACCCCCGTGTTTGGCGACATGGTGGACGCTGTGCTTTACGGCAACACCAGCGTGTTCAACCCTCAGATGACAGCCATTGTGGAGGCGGTGAACCCCGACGCGGAGGCAACCGTCTACGAAGGGGGAGAAGGCGTATCGCCTGGGTCAGACGGTTTGTCGCGCGTTCCTGACGGGGGCGAGGCTTTTGACCAAGCCTTTGTGATGCAAGCCCTCAGCCCCGGATCGTCCAATGTGCTTCCTTGTGAAGGGGGTCACTTGTCGTTGAACAACCCCGCAAATGCGGCGTTCTGCACGGACATTGGACCTGCCATCGTCGGGTTCACACACCAAAGCGACGCCGCGACTGCGGCCACAAGCTTGGCCATTGTAGACCCCGAGACCGGGGAGGTGTTGGAGGTGTTCTTTGGAACCGCTCTCAACATGGAGGGATTGGGAGACGGTACGTTTGAGGTGCACGCCATTTCGCACGACGCCTTGCTTGCCCCAGGCTGGACGTCCTTGGACAGCATTGTGACGGTGCCTGAAGGGGGGTGTGTCAGCCTGTCTGCCGAGCCCGTGACGTTGGTCGGGGAAACCTGTGAGATTCCTTCCTGCGATGGCGGTACGTTGTTGACGGCAGGGGGGGAAGCAGACGCCGAAGCATGCCTCACGGAAGACGGTGCGCTCGTGCCCTTTGGCTACTACAGCGACGCGGTGGAGGGGGAGTACGTCTTCTTGATCTGCACCGAAGCGAATGAGATTTTGGTGACCACGGACGAGCCGTACTACGACTTTGCAGCTTTCGGTGAGGCAGGAGATTACCACGTCTGGGGCCTCAGCTACCAAGATGGGTTGGACTCCACCACCATTGCCAGCGGATTGTCTGTGTTTGAGGCTGCGGCCTTGGGTTGCGACAGCCTGTCTTCAAACCCCATGCCGGTGACCATTTTGCAATGCGGTTCTGCCGGGTTGTGCGACGATTTGATCATCAGCGAATACGTGGAAGGGACAAGCAACAACAAGGCTCTGGAAATCCACAACCCCACGCCGTTTGACGTGGACCTCACCCCGTATGTGATGGAGGTTTACAACAACGGCTCTGAGACACCCATCCAAAGTTTGGACTTGGAAGGGGTGCTTGTGTCGGGCGGCGTGACGGTGTTGGGCAATCCCCAAGCTGCCGCACCCATCATCAACCAAAGCCAAGCCCTGAGCACGGTCACGTGGTACAACGGCAACGATCCGATTGTGCTGCGGAAGAATGGCGAGATCATCGACATGATGGGCGTGATTGGGGAAGACCCGCTTGGGGCCTGGCCCGTGGGTGAAGGCGCCATGGCGGAGTACACGCTGGTGAGAAAGCCCAACATCGGCGAGGGCTCCACCAACTGGAACGAAGGCCAAACCCAATGGGACGTCTACCCGCAAGACACGTTTGATTTCCTTGGCGAGCACACCGCGTCGTGCGGCGGCCTGGGAACGATGGTGGTGGGTTTTGCAGCACCAGAACTGTACGTGGCGGAAGGAAGTGCGGTCGCGGTCGAGATGCTCGTCGGCTACCCCCTCGAGGACGTGGAGGTGCAGGTTTCTGTCACCGGAGGCGATGCCGAATTGGGCTCGGACTACCCCGCAGTGTTCCCCCTGAATTTCACGTTTGAGTCTGGCTTGTTGAACAGCCAGTCGTTCAATTTCGTGGCCATCGACGAGGAAGACCCTGAGCTTCAGGAAGACGTCGAACTGACGTTGACGCTCCTTTCTGGAGGAGCCGTGTTGGGCATCCAAACCGTGGTGGTGCACATCCTTCCTTCGGATTTGACCTACCCCGTGTACGACATCGACATGGTGCGTGGCACCAACAACCAAGGGGTGCTCGACAGCATCGACACGGCGTGCGAACTGCGCGGCATCGTCCACGGCTGGAACGACTACCCCCAAGGCCTTCGTTTCACCTTGATTGATCCCACCAATGGCATCAACGTGTTCAGCGCCATCAACAACTTTGGATACGAAGTGCAGGAAGGAGACAGCGTGCGGGTGCGCGGGGTTGTGGGCCAATTTGCGGGCCTGGCCACGTTGTACGCCGACACCCTGATTTACGAGGGCAGTGGGTTCGACACCCAAGAACCAATCTTGGTCCAGGAGATGGGCGAGGAGACGGAGTCGCGCGTGGTCAAGCTGAAGTGCGTGAAGCTTGCGGACCCTGCGCAATGGACCAACAACTTCCCGTATTTCGACGTGATGGTCGACTATGGCATCGGCGATTTGCAAATCCGAATCGACGGCAACACCAACATCTGGGGCACGGAACCACCGATTGGAACGTTTGGGTTGACGGGCATTGGGGGTCAGTCTGACGGCAACGCGCCTTTTTTGGACGGCTACACCCTGTTGCCAAGAAGTTTGGACGACCTGACCGAGCCGGTCCTGTCTTTGTTCACTGTGCCCGACGTCCTTGTTTTGGGTGGCGACCCGGTGTTTGCCATCAATGAGAGCGAGAACGCCGACTTCTTCCAGTGGTCCTTCGGCAACGGCACGTTCAGCAACGAGGAAGACCCCGAGTTGACCTACACCGAGCCCGGCACGTACAACATCTTCTTGACGGCCACAGACGAAGAAAGTCAATGTTCGGACCAGTCGACGGCCCAAATCGTGGTCGAAGAGGAAGATGCTGTGACGGAAACGTCCTTTGGACTCGACATGTTCCCCAACCCGGCCTCAGACGTCTTGCAAGTGTCTTGCGCCACGGCCGCCGAGATGGTGATTCGTGACGCGACAGGCCGTGAGGTGTGGCGCGAGCGCATGGCGGCGGGTCGCCGGCTCCTCGACGTCACGTCGTGGGCGCGGGGCGTCTACACCATGGAGGTGAATCCCGAGTCTGTGCAGTTGGCCACCCAAACCGCACGGTTCGCCATTCAGCACTGATGTCAGCCCGAACCCGAAGCCTGTTTTTGCTCCACGGGGTGGTGGTGATTTTTGGGTTCACAGGCATCTTGGGCAAACTCATTTCGATCGACGCTGAACCGCTGGTGTTCTGGCGCGTCACCCTCGGTGGGTTAACCACTGCAGCGTTTTTGTGGTTTCGCTCGCGTTGGTCGTCTTGGACGTGGCCCAACGTGCTGAGGGTGGGCCTTGTGGGCTGGGTGGTTGCGGCGCATTGGGTGACGTTTTTCGCGTCCATCAAGGCGAGTTCTGTGGGGCTGGCGCTGACCATGTTGGCCACGGCACCTCTGTTTGTGGGGCTCATCGAGCCGGTGGTCTTCAAACGGTCCATTGCGTGGCGCGAAATGGCGGGAGCAGCCGCAGTGTTTGTGGGCATTGCCCTTGTGTTTCAGGCGGAACGAGACCAAACCACAGGCATCTTCCTCGGGCTGGCGAGCGCGGTGCTTGCAGCGATGTTCAGCACCGTCAACGGGGTGCTCGTCAAGCAGCACGACCCGGTTCAATTGAGCGCTGTGGAGTTGCTGGCAGCCAGTGTGGGGATGGCGCTGTGGTTGTCCATTCAAGGGGAGTTTGACCTGTCGTTGATTCTGCTGTCCGGGCCAGACTGGCTTTGGATTGTGTTGCTTGCGGTGGTGGCCACGTCGTTCGCCTTCATGGTGTCCATCCAGGTCTTGCAGCAATTGACGCCATTTGAGTCTGCCATGGCCATCAACCTCGAACCGATTTATGCGATCGTGCTGGCGTATTTCTTGTTTGACGAGCGCTTTTCGTCGGGTTTTTACCTCGGTGCGGCGCTGGTCATTGGGGCGGTGTTTGTGGACACGTTGCGCCGCGCTACACCACGTGAAAAAGAGACGCAGCAACACGGTCGCCGGTGATCCATTGCGCTTCTGGAATTCGGAAACGACCACCTTCAATCGGCACCAAGTCGCCACATTCCAGCGCGTGTGACCAAGCATGGGGATCCACCACGTCGGGCCGCAACCCGTGGGCCTCATGCAGGTTTTCCGGATGGATGCCGTGGGCGGCCCGCAGCCCGGTCATGATGGCCTCGTTGTAGCGATCTGCGTGGGAGAGGGTTTCCCGCGATTCAGACAACGCACCTTGTTCCAACGACCGGATGTAGGCAGGGTTGTTGGACACGTTGGCGTAGCGCTCAGGATTCAGGAACCCGTGCGCACCCGGTCCAAGACCCAAGTAGGGTTTTCCCGACCAGTACGCGCTGTTGTGAATCGCTTTCCAGTGGCCCTCGTCGTTGCGGGGTGCGGCCCAATTGCTCGTCTCGTAATGGGACCACCCACGGTCTGCCATAATGGTGCACAAGTGGTGGTATTCCTGCACGGTGCGTTCGTCCGGAGGCGGGGTTTCTTCGCCGCGATCCACACGGGCGCCAAGCACGGTTTGGGGCTCCACAGTCAGGGCATACGCACTCAGGTGCCGCACGGGAAGGTCGAGGGCGCGTTCCACGTCGTCCTGCCATTGGCGACCCGTGGGAACCCCGTAGATCAGGTCCACCGTCATGCTGTCGAAGCCGGCGGCGCGGGCCCGAAGGATGCCCTGTTCCGCCTCCAGACCACTGTGGGCGCGGTTCATCCAACCCAAGGTCTTGTCGTCGAAGCTTTGGACGCCCACACTGAGGCGGTTGAAGCCGGCTTCCAGCCACGCGTCCAACCGTGCATCCTCCAAGTCCTCCGGATTGGCCTCCAGGGTGACCTCTGCAAGCGTGGACACGTCCAACTGCAAGGCGTCAGAGACTCCGCGAACGAGTCGCTTCATGGCGTCGGGGGGCAACAGGGAGGGCGTGCCGCCACCGAGGTACAGGGTCGTCACAGGCCCATTCAGCGACCCCAAAAAATGCGGGGCACGAAGTTGGGCCTCCGACGCGATGGCACGAACCATGGCGTCGACGGTTTGGGTGTTTGTCGAGAAGTGGAAGTCGCAGTAGTGACAGGCTTGTCGACAAAACGGAACATGGAGGTAGACGCCGGCCATGTCCCAAAGGTCGTGGCTTCCATGCTACCTTCGCGTCATGGCTCGAGAAATCCAGTGGGACGGGGTCCGCATTGAACGCGCACTGCCAGACGTGGAGACCAACGCCGAATGGACGGCCTTGGGCCCCCGCACGTGGTCCGTGTTGCAAAACGGCGCGCGCTACACAGTGGAATGCGAGTCCGGTCCCGACGCAGAGGGTCATCTCGTCATTCGAATCAACGGCGTGCGACGCGAGGTTCGCGTGCTCGATGAACGGGCCAAATTGCTCGAGAAGATGGGCATGTCTGTCTCGTCATGCGCGTCTTCAGGGGACATCAAGGCGCCCATGCCGGGCAAGGTTTTGCAAGTCTTGGTTCAGCCAGGAGATGCAGTGGAGGAAGGGCAAGCGTTGCTCGTGCTGGAGGCGATGAAGATGGAAAACATGATCAAGGCCGTGGCGGCCGGCACTGTATCTGAGGTGCCCATTGCCGAAGGCGAAGCCGTGGAAAAAGGCGCGCTGTTGGTGGGATTTGAGTCCTGATTGTTCCCCACGCCTTTCCCCGAAAGCCTGTTGATGACATGTTGTTACAGGGACATTCTGCGTTCTACGTAGAACTACCTTCGAAACATGACCATTCGTGACGTTTTTCGCGTGTGTTGCTGCGCCTTTCTCGGCGCGAGCATCGCCTCCGTCGCCCAAGGCCAGGCGTGCAGCAATGCCCTCGACCTTTGTGGCCAAACGGACACCACCGCCGTGTTGGGGTCGCCGCTGGATTTGCCAGGATCGGCCGCCTTGGCAGGGGTTTTTGACGCCAACCGCGTTCAAGTGATCCACTTTCATACGACGTTCTTTGGACAGTTTGCAGAGCCTTCTGAGCCAGCCAAGGTGGTGTTGAGCGCCTTGTCGTGCGAAGCGCCACTGGTGGCCGGGGTGTTTCAGCCCAACCCTCTGGATGAGTGCAACGCCGAGGAGTTCGTCGCCATCGCCTCCGAATTGTGGACGGTGTCGACCGACACCACACTGACGACTGTGCCGTTGCTCCAAAACACCGACTACGTGCTGTTGCTTGGTTCGTCGGCCTCGGACTGCACGGTCGACGTGCGGCTGGAAGGCTTGGCGATGAGCATTGACGCCTGTTGCACCTCATCCATCGACTACGGAGAAAGCACGACGGTGGAGGTGTTGGGTTCGGACCCCGATTTGGGCTTCGATTGGACCCCGTTGGAGCTGGCCCAAATGGTGGACAACCAACTGGCGGAACTCAGTCCATTTGAGACCACCACCTTCGAGGTGACGGGGTACCTCCAAGGCTGTTCTTACACGGATGCGGTTCTCGTGGCGGTGGGGTCGCCCATCGAGGTGCCCAATGCGTTTTCGCCCAACAACGATGCGTCCAACGACATGTGGAACATCTATGGACTGTCTCAGTTTCCCACGTCGACCATCGAGGTGTTCGACCGTTGGGGCCAAAGCGTGTTTCGTTCCGTGTCCTACCCCAATCCCTGGGCGGGCAAGAACCGCGGAGTGGATGTCCCTGCAGGCACGTACTACTACGTGATTCACCTGAATGAACCGAATGCCAACCTCGCCCCTGTTACGGGGCATGTCGCTGTGATCCGATGAGCATGAAACACCTTTTGACCTTGGCGTTGGTGTCCGTGTGCTGGTCTGCGCAAGCGCAGTTCGTGGGGACGCGGTCGTTGTTTTTGATGTCCAATTTGTTGGACAACCCGGCGGCTGCGGGCAACTCACCCTGTTTGGACATGCGCATGGGGGTTCGCTCTCAGTGGACGGGATTTGAGGGCGCGCCGTTGACGAGTTTCGCCTCTCTGTCGGGGCGGTTGGGCCAAGGCACGACTTTGGCACACGGGATGGGGGGCTACGTGATGACCGATGCGATCGGCCCTTGGTCCAACACGAGGTTCAGCCTTGCGTACTCCACCAAAATCCGACTCACCACGGGCGCCCGATTGAGCGCAGGGATCGGCTTGGGGATGGTCCAGTACCGCTTGGATGTGGGCAGCCTTCAGTTTCCCGAGGTGGCTGCCACCGATGATCCGGCGTTGATCGGCTCAGCGACTTCGCAAACGGTGTTTCCGACGATGGATTTTGGGTTGTGGTACGAAGACAAACTCAATTTCGCAGCATTCAGCATTCAAAACGTCACAGCGACCACCTTGACGGAC
>CENJ01174028.1_pt1 | contig 10223 bp, 7 predicted proteins | sample 356161 | NCBI WGS metagenome assembly CENJ01 (sample SAMEA2619531, study PRJEB7988) | marine metagenome | biome: marine biome (ENVO:00000447); feature: surface water layer (ENVO:00002042); material: "saline water (ENVO:00002010), including plankton (ENVO:xxxxxxxx)" | depth 5 m | reverse complement strand
AATGAAGAATCAGTTGAGTTTTTAGATAAATTTAAGATTAAGAATCTTTTGAGTAAGTATGCAAAATTTTTACCCATTGCCATATGGTTTGATGATGAAAACATCAACAATACAAGTCCTATTTGGAAAAAAAATCCAGCTGATTTAGATGAGAAAGAGTATAAAGATTTTTATAAGGAATTGTATCCAATCGAAGATGAACCACTTTTTTGGATTCACTTAAATGTTGATTTCCCATTTAATCTCACGGGAGTTCTGTATTTCCCTAAATTAAAAAAGGACATCGATCCCAATAGGAACAAAATTCAACTTTACAGTAATCAGGTATTCGTGACAGACAATGTAGAAGATATTGTGCCCGATTACCTTATGCTTTTACATGGCATCTTGGATTCTCCAGATATTCCATTAAACGTTTCTAGAAGCAGCCTCCAGGCAGATGGGAATGTGAAAAAAATCACTTCTCACATTAGCAAAAAAGTATCGGATAAACTTCATGAAATATTCAAAAAAGACCGCAATGATTTTGAAGAGAAATGGGAAAGCATGAGCATTTTTGTTAAATATGGAATGATCAATGATGAAAAATTTTATGACCGAGCACAAAATTTTGCTTTATTGAAAGACACCAACAACAACCATATGCTCATTGATGAGTTTACTGATAAAATAGAAATTAGTCAAAAGGACAAAGAAGGTAACCGAATTGCGCTTTATACAAACAACAAAGAGGAACAAATTACTTTTGTTCAAGCCGCAACAAAAAAAGGCTTTTTAGTACTTGAATTAAATGAAATCATAGACAATCATCTAGTAAGCGCTTTCGAATCAAAATTTGAGAAAGTACAGTTTAAAAGAGTCGATGCTGATAGTTTGTCAAAATTGGTGCAGCAAGAGTTAGAAATAGAGTCGACATTATCAGATGATGAAAAAGAAAAACTTGTTGAGCAATTCAAAAGTCAAATTCAAAATGAAAATTGTGTTATTGAAACTGTAGCCCAAGGTTCGGAGGATAATTTTGTCACAATTACAAAATCAGAGTTTGACAGAAGAATGCGAGAAATGTATAGTGTGGGGGGGGGCAATCCTTTTGGACAAATGCCAGAAAAGCACAACCTAGTAATTAACTTAAATCATCCTAATGCAAAAAAAATCTTAAGCTTTAGTGATGAACAAAGGCGTAAAAATGCTATCCAACACGTGTATGACTTGGCTTTGCTCTCTCAAAATATGTTGAAGGGAGAGGATTTGCTAAGGTTTGTAGAGAGAACCTCAGAAAAAATATAAGCCTTTGGATAAAGTTTATTTCAAAAGCGCAAAAGATCCACTTTTTCGTTCTATAATGTATGGCACCGTTATTTTTTTGTTTGTGCTTAGTACCATACAATATTTAACAAGCAAGACCCTTAACACCAGTGATATATTTGGCCATCTTACCTTATTGCTTACCAATGGTTTACTCATTTCCATAATTGAGGGCACAAACTATAGTATTGACAAACAACATGTCTATTATAGATCAAGTTTTTTGAGAGGAAAAATTCCCATAAACAAGATAACAAAATTGGAAGTTGGAAAAACAATGTGGGTAGGGTATAGGCCGGCAACTTCAAGAAATGGAATTGTAGTGCATTATGGCAAATACCGCAAAATTTATTTTAGCCCAAGATCAAACGAAAAATTTGTTGAGATTTTATCAAAAATAAACGAAGATTTAATAGTAGAATAGATGAATAAATCAACTTATGGTTTTTCTTACCATAAGTTTATATATTTGTTGCAGATAGGTTAACAAATGCATAAAACTATTCCAAGCGTTATTGCCTTTTTGGTGTTTTCTACGGCCTCTTTCGGCCAAAATAAAATCCAGATTAGTGGGCAAGTGACTGATGATGAAAACCAAGCTATTATTGGTGTTGCCGTCCTTGAAACTGTATCCAATTCAGGTGCTTTTACAGACGAGAATGGGAATTATGTTCTCGATATTACTTCATTTAGAGACTCAGCAACAATTTATTTTGAAATGGAGAATTTTCAGACAGAGAAAAGGGTTGTTTACGGAACGTCTATTTTAAATGTAAAACTAGTTAATGACGTAAATAAGCTAAATGAAGTTTTGGTAGTGGGTTATGGTAGCGCTTCAAAAAAGGAACTTACTGGTGCTACTACCCAAGTTGGAAAAGAAAATATTGAAAAGTTGAATATTCCGAGATTGGATCAAGCATTACAAGGTCAAGTCGCGGGTGTCAATATTGGCACCAATTCTGGGTCGCCTGGTGGTACATCAAACATCAGAATTCGTGGACTTTCAACATTTGGAGACAATGATCCATTAATCGTTGTTGATGGCGTTATTTATGACTCTGATGGTTTAAATTCTTTAAATCCCAACGATATTGAATCGGTTAACATACTAAAAGATGCTACTGCAGGAATCTACGGAGTGAGAGCAGCAAACGGGGTCATACTAATCGAGACCAAAAAAGGAAGAAGAAATACAAAGCCACAAATTACCTTGAGTAGTTATTTTGGAACACAACAAGCCGTAAATCAACTCGACCTTCTTAATGCAACTGAATATGCAGTGATAAAAAATGAAATGTTCGGAACCGCTGGCGAACAGCTTCCTTTCCCAAATGCACAACTTGGTGAAGGAACAGACTGGCAAAAAGCTGTTTTTTCCAATGCTTCAATACAAAACCACAACATTAGTATACAAGGTGGATCAAAAAATACAAGCTATTCTCTTGGTGGAAGTTACTTTTTGCAAAATGGTATTGTGGGAAATGAAAAAGCAAACTTTGAAAGGCTAAATGGCCGGGTAAATATCACAACGAAATTGTCTGAAAGACTGAGATTGAATTCGATATTCCTGTATACTAAAGAAACAAGAAACGCTTTGCCTGAAAACGGTATTGGTTCTGTCTTGTACAATACAATCAATGCATTTCCAACTGCACCAATTAAAACAGTTGAAGGAAGATATAGCTACCTTGAGGAGGTTAATGATATCATCAACCCAATCGCTCAGATGGAAAATACATACAATACGTCATGGGTGAATAAATTTGTTGGTAAAGAAGAAATTGCCTTTGACATTACCAAAAACTTAGTTTTTACAAATCGTTTAAACTATAACGTGGCATTGTTAGATGGTAAGGTGTTCTCCCCTCTCGTTTGGTACGGCCCCGGTAAATATGCCAACAATGCAGCAAATGAAGACTTGGATCCAGTTCAAGTGGAGATTGCAGACGGTGTGCAGATAGATAGAGGTGCGAGTGTATCCGAGTCAAGAACAACATATACTGATTTGAATTACGAAGGATTCTTGAATCATAAAAAGAACATAACACCAAACCAAACCCTGAAAAGTACGCTAGGATGGTCAGTCTTTAAGAGGAGAGGGGAAAACCTATCAGGAACCGCATTCAACATACCAAATAATTCGAAGGACTATGCCGATATTTCAGCAAACTTAGCTTCTGGAGGATTCTTGAATAATGTAAGCTCTTACGAATTTGAAGAACGACTGGTTTCCGTATTTCTAAGGACTGAATACAATAGAGAAGATCGTTATCTACTATCTGGAATTTTAAGAAGGGATGGGTCATCAAAATTTGGTCCAAATAATCGTTTTGGATTATTTCCTACACTCTCTGCAGGGTGGTTGCTTTCGGAAGAGCCATTCTTCAAGAGTGATGTAATTTCCTTCGCAAAAATTAGGACAAGTTTTGGTGTTAGCGGCAATGATCAAATTGAAAATTTTGCATATCGAGCGCAACTTAATGGCGAAGGTGTTTATGTGTTTGACGATATTATTACCATTGGAACCGCTATCGGTCGAGCTGCAAACCCTGACCTAAAATGGGAAACAACTCGACAGTTCAATATAGGCGCCGACATCATTTTATTTAATAGACTAAATACCACAGTGAATTATTTTGTTAAAAATACTTTTGACTTACTATTTCAACCAGATGTTTCTGGTATAATCGGTTCGTATGGACCCGGCGGATACCCACCAATTATTAATGCAGGTAATGTGAGCAATAAAGGAGTTGAGTTGGAAATGCGCTACAGCACAAATTCAAAAAGAGCATTGAAGTTAAATGCTGCATATAACGTCACCTATCTCAACAATGAGGTAACTGAGACACCACAAGGTGTCGATTTCCTTCCAGGAGCAAGCTTTGGTGTTGGAGGCAATGTGGCTACACGTTTTGAAAAAGGCTTTCCTATTGGTTATTTCCACGGATATCAAACAGATGGGGTTTTTCAAACACAAGAAGAAATTGACAATGCATCTGTGATACAGGAAGGAGCAAAGCCAGGTGATTTTAGATTTGTTGACCAAGACGGCGACGGACAAATTAGCTTTAGCGATGATTCAGATAAAACCATGATTGGTACTCCAATCCCAAAAGTTACCATGGGTTTCAATTTCAATTTGATTTTTAAAGGCTTTGATTTATCTGGTAATTTGTATGTAGCATTGGGACATGAAATTATTAGAAATTATGAGCGACAACAACCTTATGCCAATCAATTGGCTTATGCGCTTGACAGATGGACAGGTCCTAATTCAACCAATGATCAGGCTAGAATTACAACAGAGCTTAACAGAAATGGTGTTTTCTCCGATTTTTATGTTGAAAGCGGTGATTTCGCAAGACTCAGGAATCTACAAATCGGATATACATTACCAACTAAATTTACTTCAAAAGCAGCTATTCAGAGTATGAGGGTATATCTATCGGCCAACAACCTTTTAACTTTAACCAGATACATGGGCTATGATCCTGATGTAAGTTCAGGTTCAGCACTAGCTGTAGGTATAGACAACGGTTTTTATCCGCAGGCAAAAACTTTTATGGGTGGAATTTCAATAAGACTATAAAATGAAAATAAAATTATATATCATAACTATCGGCTTATTTTTTTCAGGTTGTAGCGATTTTCTTGAGATTGATCCGCCTTACACGCAAGATGCCGAAAACTTTTTTGAGCGTCAAGAAGACTATGAAAGAGCCCTTGTCGGTGCCTACGATTTACTTCAAGGTTCATTCTTGAATATATGGATTGGTGAAATTGCCTCAGACAATGCCATTGCAGGAGGAGAAAGTGTTACAGATACTGAAGGTTTGCACGAGATTGAAAATATGAGCCACGATGCGGTAAATAACGAACTTAGGAGCATTTGGCGTTGGAATTACGCCGGTCTAACAAGAGCCAACTATATTTTGGAATTTAAAGATAAAATAGATTTTGAGGGCAAAGACCAAATAATTGCAGAATGTCAATTTCTAAGGGCTTATTATTATTTCCAACTTGTTAAATTTTTTGGGGATGTTCCACTAATATTGGATAAAAGACTAGGCGCTGAAGAAGCAAAAGAAATTGAAAGAACTTCAAAATCTGAAGTCTATAGACAAATAGAAAGCGATTTGAAAGCCGCTGCCGCTGTCCTACCTGAAGTACAAGTGATAAAAGGAAAAGTAACAAAAGGTGCCGCCCGTAGTTTATTGGGTAAAGTTCAACTTTATCAAAATAAATTTGACCAAGCTGCAAGCACGCTAGACTCTGTTATTCAAAGCAGTATGTATAGCCTTATAAATGACTATTCACAGTTGTTTTCTGTGGCAAATGAGGGACATAGCGAAACTGTTTTTGATATAGAATATTCTGGTTTGGAAGGTGGGAGTTATGGATGCTTTATTTGTTTGGAGGGCAATGTAGCTCCTGGTTTTCAAGGGATAAGACAATATAATGGGCCTGTTTATGGTGATGGGAATAGTTACAATTTGCCAACGCAAGATTTGTACGACTTTTTTGATGCCAATGATCCACGAAAAGACGCAACCGTATTAAACCTTGATGAATTTATATCTAAACAAGCCAATCCAGATCAAATAGAATATGCTAAAGGTGCTGGTGGGCATACTGGGTTTTACAACAACAAGTACATTAAAAAACAAGGGGAGATTGGTTTGCCTGATAACGATTTGACAAGTCCTGTAAATTATAAAGTTATTCGATATGCGGATGTACTACTTATGGCAGCAGAAGCACACAACAGAAAATCAAGCCCCAACGACGCTAAAGCTCTTGAATATTTAAACTTGGTGCGCACAAGAGTAGGTATGCCTTCAATATCAAGCAATGGATCAAACCTCACTGAAGACATTTGGAATGAACGCAGATCAGAATTGTCGGGCGAAGGTCTCCGGTTTTTTGACCTAGTTAGAACAGGAAAAGCATCAACTGAAATTGACAATTTTGTGCCAGGAAAACATGAATTATTCCCAATTCCTCAAGTTGAAATTGATTTGGCAGGAGGAAATTGGTCTCAAAATCCAAATTATTAATACCATGAAAAAAATTAATCAAAATCTAACAGTATGTATCTTGTTTCTTTCTTTCATTTCTTGTAATGATGAAAGACCAAATTTAGGGGAAGCGCCAACAACAAAAGACGCTGAGTTTACCTATAACTTTAATGACTCTAACCAAAATATAGTTGAATTTCTAGCTGGTGATGCAAATTACCAGTATGTGTGGGATTTTGGGAATGGACGTAAATCTGCTGAGAAACAAACCACTTCATTCTATCCAAATAAAGGTGACTATGATGTCTCCCTTACAGTATTTGGCCCTGGTGGTAGTGCGAGCACAAAACAGACCATTCAAATAGTAAATGATGACCTATCTCTACTAAGCGATTCTATTTATTATTATTTAACAGGAGGCAGTGAAAGGACATGGATGATTGATTCTACTCGAGATCAACATTTGGGTGTAGGGCCAAACCCTCCTGACCCAACTTTAGGTTTTACTCCAAATTGGTGGGCAGCAGGTCCTGCAGATAAATCTGGTTGTAACTTATATGATGATCGATTTACATTCCGTTTTGAAGGATTTGAGTTTGATCAAATAACCAACGGATTCGCATACACTCACGGAGACTTTCATGAAACATTTCCGTCATCTGTTCAAGTGAAAGATGATTATACCGTGCCATTTGAAAATCAAATGGGTGAAACTTGGACAATAGATAAAGAAAGTGATACAACCATAAGCATATCTGGTAAAGCATTTATTGGGTTTTATACCGGGCAAGGTACAAATACGTATAAGGTACTCAAAATAAATAACAATGAGATGCATCTTAGATATCTACATGAAGGAAATGAAGAATTGTCATGGTATCTTTGGTTGGTACCTGTTGAATAGATTGAATGATAAAAAAGCATAAATATATTCTCATATTGGGTATTTGTGTCCTTCTTTTTCAATGCAAAGAAGACAACAATCCCAATGGTGATAGTATTATTTTACCTACCAATTTTGAAGTGCTTATCAATGTGCTGGATACCACAAATGGACAAATAGAACTCCGGTGCAATGCTGACCTAGCAAACTTCTATTCAGTTAGTGTGGAAAGCAGCAACTCAAATGAAAGTAAAAATTCCACAGCAGGGATTTTCGAGTTTGACGTAAACCCGGTGGGTAAATATCAGATAAAAGCAAGAGCACATTCAACTGAAAGCAATTTTATTCAAGAAAATTTGCAACTTGACTTTGATCAACTTAGGGAACATGAAGATTTTGATAAAGGTTATACGTCTCCTCAAGCTTATACTGGTTACAAGTTAATTTGGAATGATGAATTTGAAGGCATCATTGTAAATGAAGAAAATTGGAATTTTGAAAAGGGTTTTGCTCAAAACAACGAACTACAAAACTATGTAAAACAAAATGCTTCTGTAAACAATGGCTATTTAGATATTCTAGGCAATGGCAATGGTGGTACCTACACATCAGCTCGTTTAAACACAAACAATCATTTTTCTTTCCAGTTTGGGAGGATAGATGTACGCGCCAAAATTCCAATTTCAAAAGGTATGTGGCCGGCTATTTGGTTGTTGGGGGATAGCTATGAGCAAATTGGGTGGCCAAAATGCGGGGAAATTGATATAATGGAATATTGGGGAGATCCAAAGGCAACAGTTCATGGAACTATTCACTGGTTCAACGAAAATAATGGTAAAAGAGGAGATACAGGAGGATCAAAAACCTTAGATGATCAAGATGAGTTGTCTTCTGAATTTCACGTATACTCAATAGTTTGGGATAAAAATAGAATAAAGTGGTATGTTGACAATAGACAATTCCTTGTCAAAGAAATATCTGCCGCTGATATGTCGGAATTAAGAGAAAAGTTCTTAATTATCATAAATTTGGCAATCGGTGGGGATAACCCAGGAAATCCAGATAATACAACAATTTTTCCTAGCCATATGTATGTAGATTATGTAAGGGTATTCCAAAAAGAGTGAATCACGTTGATTGAATTATGAATAAAATGAAAATATTTTTCTCAGGTTTATTTTTCTGTTTCTCTATTCTAATGCTAACTACAAGTAGTTGTAAGACTAGTGAAAGAGAAAGTTTCACTTTGCAAACACCCTCAGATTTACAAATCGATTTGTCTGTCTTAGATTCTTCAATCGGTTCAGTAAGACTTCAGGCAGTGGCGAAAAACACCAACAACTACGCTGTAAATATCGAAGGTCCTAATGAATTTCAAACATATGAAATAAGGAAAGATGGTGTCTTTAATTTCAATTTGAATTCGAGAGGAACATATACATTTACAATTCGGGCCTTGGCACTTGAAGACATTTATATCGAGGAAACAAGGGTTATAAACTTTTTAGTGCCGGATCCACTCATCGAGTATGACAAAGGATATAAAAGTCCAAAATCTTATGATGGGTATCGCTTGGTTTGGGAAGATGATTTTAACGGAGAGGTTTTGGATGGCTCATCTTGGACCTTTCAAAAAGGAACCGGGAGCGAATACGGTTTGTACGGTTGGGGAAATAATGAATTGCAGTATTACAGAACTGAAAACACAAGATTAGAAAATGGGTACTTAAAAATTACTGCTAAAAAAGAAAATTTTCATGATCAATCATACACCTCTTCTCGGTTGTATACCATCGGTAAAAAAAGCTTTCAATATGGTAGGTTTGATATCCGCGCTAAGTTGCCAACAACTCAAGGAATGTGGCCAGCTTTATGGATGTTAGGTGAAAACATAGGTTCTATTGGATGGCCAAGATGTGGAGAAATTGATATTATGGAAGTAGTAGGAAAGCAACCTCGTCACCTATTGGGTACTTTACATTGGCATAATGAAGATCGAAACCAAAAAGTACAAGCAGGTGGAGAAATCTATTTGAACACAGAAAAAGCAGGATTTGACCAAGAGTTTCATGTTTTCTCTATTGAATGGGACAGCAAGGAAATCAGGTGGTACTTGGATAACCGACAGTACGCTAGCGTGAACATAAGCCAAGGGCATATGAGTGAATTTCACAAGCCTTTTCATTTCTTATTTAATATCGCTGTAGGAGGTAACTGGCCGGGAAGTCCGGATCAAAACACAATTTTCCCAAGCGAAATGGCTGTTGACTACATTCGTGTTTTTCAGCAACAATAGAGGAAATAGGTTTTTTAGATGCCTATACTTTTATTTATATTTTAAATGCATTATGAAAAAATCTTTACAACTCATTTTTTTATCAATTATTTGTTTTTCGGCTAACTTTTCCTGGGGGCAAGGGGTCGAACTGCCAAGAAAAAGACAATTTAAACCACTTAATCAAAAACGACATGAACTACGTATTGGCGCAATAAAATCTCTTGCTATACCTAGTTATGATATTGAATATGAAAAAGATTTTAGTAACAATTCTTCATTTGGGGCAACACTTCTCATAAATGGGAATAGTGATTCAAGAGTTTTGAGGCTTAATCTAATGGCTACTCCTTACTTCAGATTTTATTTTAATAAACAAAAAGAGTACGGAATGCAGGGAATATTTGCACAAGGGTATGTTGGTTACTATAATGTAGATAGGGACAATGGGAGATTTGTTAACGATACCACTGGGAATTACCCTTGGTCTAACTTCATTTCAAATTGGGAGTCGATTCATAACCTAGGCTATGGTTTTGGTTTTGGAAAGAAATGGACGCAAAGCTCTGGGTTTACACTTTCAATATTTACAGGATTTTCAAGAACTACAAGAGGTTTTGGCTCACCAGAATTTTGGAGAACTTGGGACGACGTAAATGGAAACCAGCGTCAGCCCAAGGAGTCTGACTATAGGCATGTTCTTTTTAACGCGGATATACACTTAGGATATAGATTTTAA
>CENJ01173892.1_pt1 | contig 10224 bp, 7 predicted proteins | sample 356161 | NCBI WGS metagenome assembly CENJ01 (sample SAMEA2619531, study PRJEB7988) | marine metagenome | biome: marine biome (ENVO:00000447); feature: surface water layer (ENVO:00002042); material: "saline water (ENVO:00002010), including plankton (ENVO:xxxxxxxx)" | depth 5 m | reverse complement strand
AACGCCATATAGCCTAAAACCCAAAAAAGAATTGGTGAAAGCAGTAGGAAAGCTTTACCAACTAAAATAGCTACTGGTATTAAACAAATAACTAAAAATATCTTAAAAAAAGTTTCATTAAGGAGACTGTTCATTCTTCTCTTCCTCCTTTATTGCCTTGAGTTCGTTTTCAATTGCCTGTAAATCTCTGGTTAGGCCATTTAGCCTGTTTAAGACATCAGCAACTTTTTGATTATTTTGTCTTCTATAGGAATCGACAGCATCAATAGATACTTGGTTGGTTTCAATTACTTGTTTTTGTTTATTCAGCTCGTTGGAAAGCAGAGTAATTTTTAATTGCAAATCTTCTGCTAGCTGAATTTTTTGATTAATAGAGGATAACTGATCTTCTAGTCCAGTTGATACTGCTTTTAAGTTTTGTAAATTCTTTTGATTTTGTGAAGATTTAGTTTCTTGTTTCTTAAAATTATCCAGATAACCTTTTCTATGTCCCCAAAGTTTTCGCACCTCTTTATCTAAAAAAGCAATTTGATCTGTCATGGTCTCCATATTTTGTTCCGAGTCTTCATTTGTGATGGAAAGCTTGCCTTGTATAACTTCAATTTTCTTCCCAACAGCTGCCAAAGCCTCATTATTAGAATTTTTTTGCTCTTCAATGTAAAAATACATACCCAATAGACAAGCAATAACAATTACTATCAGCAAGGCACTGAACATAAATTGACCATCGCCCTTTGATTTTCGTCTCGGTGGTATTCTTGTAGGCTGACTCATAAGTAGTATTCTAAAGCAAAATTTACTCTTGTGAATAAACTTAGATTAGACTGGTGATATGAACTTTAACAACAAGGCCGCAATACTTCAAAGAGCTAATTTTTTATTGAAAGATGGTGTTAAGAACAGAGAATCTTTATTTCATACTCCAATTATTAGTACTTTTGCAGATCAGAATATTTCATCGAGGGTAATGGTGCTTCGTGATCATAATGCTTCGCAGAGAACGATTAGATTTCACTCTGATTTTCGTTCTGATAAGGTCCAAGAACTCATTGATAATCCAAAAACATCAATCATCGGGTATGATCCAGCTTTAAAAACTCAAATAAGATTAATTGGTAGATCCACAATAAATCATCAAAATGAAAAAAGCTTAAAGGCTTGGAATGAGTCTCAAGCAATCTCAAAGAAATGCTACTCAGTAAAAGATGGGTCAAGCCAAAAAGCTAATAAACCAGAAATTTATGACTTTCACATAAAAGATATCAAGCTCGAGGAAGGATATGCTAACTTTTGTACCATAGAAGTCGCCTATCACACCTTAGAGTTTCTTTATTTGCAAAGACAAGGGCATAGAAGGTGTAAATTTGTTTGGGATGCTAAAGGAAAACTTAGCAGTACTTGGCTGGTGCCCTAATTGACAAGTTCAGATAAAAAACTTTGCACGTACTTTGCGATTTGTTCTTCATCCAGTCTCAGCTCTTTATCAACGTATTGAGTTGATCTTAAACCAGTCCATAATGGGTCACCATTTTCAACATCATACAGAGTTAATCTCAATATAGATCTATCGCCTTGATACATTGGGTCATCATAAAATGGGTCGTAATAGTAATACGGATATCTTCTGGCACTTCTTCTCTTATTTTTTTTCTCCACAGAAAGTGAAATAACTGCTTTAAAATCCGGGTCATCTAAATTTTCTGTCAGCCCAAGGTTTTGTAACTGCTCACTAAATTCTTTTTTAAAACCAGCGTTTGTAAAAGGGCTTACTTTCACCTCTTCACTTTTGTCCGATATTACGACAACAAAACTATTAAAGTCTTGCAAATTGAAAGTGCTTACCTTTTCTACGCTTACGGGGTTGGAACTACATCCAACCATCACTATTAATAGTAGAAGTGCTAATATTTTTTTATACATGCTTTATTTATGACCTAAAATATATATATTAGTTCAATTGAATTTTTTCAACCATGAATAGCTATAAACTTTTAGAAAAGAAAAATAATCCATCCTTAGGCTTTGAAGCCGAACGGTATGTGCTCGATGAGTATAATTCTGAACATATTCATCTTAAGAATAATTCTAAAGAGCTTGTCTTTATGGTCATGTTTAGAACTATTCCTGAAGATTCTACAGGGGTAGCACATATTCTCGAACATACCACCTTGTGTGGCTCTGAAAAATTTAAAGTTCGTGATCCATTTTTTATGATGCTCCGAAGATCAATGAGTACATTCATGAATGCTTTCACAGCAAGTGATTGGACTGCTTATCCATTTGCGACTCAAAGTAAAAAAGATTTTTTCAATCTACTAGATGTCTATTTAGATGCAGCATATTTCCCTCTACTAGAGGAAGAAGATTTTATGCAAGAGGGTCACAGACTTGAGTTTTCTAAATTTGATAAAAGTGGTTCAGATTTAGAGTACAAAGGTGTTGTCTTCAATGAAATGAAGGGCTCTATGAGCAATATCACCAATACTACATGGCAAGCTTTAACAAAAAACTTATTTCCTGATCTAACTTACAGACACAACAGTGGTGGTGAACCAAAAGATATCACCAACCTCACGCATAAGTACCTTAAAGATTTTCATAAGAAATTTTATCATCCTTCAAATGCTACATACTTCACCTGGGGCAATGTAGATGCAAAAGAAGTTCAGTCATTCATTAGTCAAAAGTTATCGAAAAAGTTTAAAAAAGTTGATGAAAAAAATATTGAGGTTGTTGAGAAACAAAAACCATTTCTAAAACCTGTGAATGCAACTGAATCATTCAACCCAGTCTCACAGGAACAATCTGGCCACCAAAATTATGCTGCTTGGGTGCTTGGTGAAAGTTTTGACATTAATCAATTATTAGAAGCTCACCTAGTTTCACTTTTATTGATGGACAACTCATCGTCTCCCCTTTATGGAGCTCTAGAATCCAATGATGTTGGCAAATCGCCAGCTCAAATTCTAGGTTTAGAAGACAGTATGAGGCATTTAGTTTTCATATGTGGAATAGAAGGAACTGAGGCGAATAGTCAGCCAAAATTTGAAAAACTTCTCGATAAGACTTTTAAAGAAATCGTCAAGAAAGGTTTTTCCGAAGAACAAGTTTCATCGGCTTTGTATCAATTAGAGCTTAATAGAAGAGAAATTTCTGCAGCCTCACTACCTTATGGTTTACAAATTCTCTTATCAATGGCACCAGGTTCACTCTATAAGTCAAACCCCTTGGAACTCTCAAATGTAGATGAGGCACTCACAAAATTAAAAGAAAACGTTAAGAAAAAAGATTTTTTAACTAATCTGGTTGAGAAATTCTTCATTTTAAATAATCACAAAGTAAGTCTCGAAATGACGCCAGATACAGGTTTAATAAATAAAAAAGAGGAAGAATTAAAGAAAATTCTTGAAAACATAAAGTCTTCAATGAGTAGCAAAGAAAAGCTAGATTTAGTTAACCAATCGAAAAATTTAGCCGATAGACAAAATGCTATTCCTAATAAAGATGTCCTGCCTAAACTTGAGTTAAATGATGTTCCTAAGAATATTGATTTTCCAAAAACAAAAAAATTAACAACTTTTGGTTATTCGCCCATTTTCTATCAGCAACCAACAAATGGTTTAACCTACAATCTTATTTCCAAAGAATTAGTGGTTGAATCGCAAGAAGAGCTTGATGGTTTAATGATACTTTCATCCTTACTAGGTAAAGTTGCAGCTGGCGATAAAGATCATATTCAATTACAACAAGAAATTTCTAAAATATCAGGTGGTATATCAGCTTCAAATCATTTTTTCTATGACAAAAATGAGGAACTTAAGGGCAAAATGAGCTTATCGGCAAAATTCCTGCCTGAAAATACTGTTGATACAACAAAGCTTATTTTTGAAATTTTTAATAAAACTAATTTCGATCTTCACGAAAGGGTTAAAGAATTAATGTTTCAAAATTTCATGGGTTTTCAGCAATCAATAGTTGAAAATGGCCATAGATTTGCAATGCTAGGAGCAAGCTCGTCACACAATAAACTTTCATACCTTCAAGAATCAATGGGCGGATTGAGTGCGATCTCAAAATTTGCGCCATTTGTATCGAATCAAGATGATTTAATGAAAAAGGAAATCGAAAAAGTTGAGGCAATGTTTAAAAAATTAGAATCAATGAAAAGCGAATTACTTTTTGTTTCAAATGAGAAGTTAACTAACGATCAAATAAATTTGATAAGGCAAATTGATTTCAAGAAAGATGGGAATTCTAAGGTTGACCTTGACTTTACGAAAACATTTAACAAGATTGTTTTTCCAATAAACACACAAGTGAACTTTTCAGCTATGTCCCTAGATGCACCAATCTATGATGTTAAAGAATCACCAAAGTTCATCCTATTATCTAGTTTGATGAGAAATGAATTTCTTCATAAGAGAGTTAGAGAGCAAGGTGGTGCTTATGGTGGTGGTGCCTCATATGATCCATTCTCAGGCTCATTCAAGTTTTTCTCTTATCGTGATCCAAGATTCATGGAAACAATAGAAGATTTCCAAAGTGCTATTAGCTGGGCAGCCTTAGGTAGTTTTGACGAGAACATGATTTTGGAGAGTAAACTTTCAGTCCTATCTGATATTGATAAGCCCGCCTCACCTGCTGGCGAAGCATTCAAAGACTATAGATTATCAAGTGAAGACAAAACACAAAATATGCGTGAAACCTATAGGAAAAATATCTTCTCGGTTACTAAAGATGATTTAGTTGAAGCTGCAAATGCTTTGAAATCAAAACCATATAGCGTCTTTTCAATTATTAATCCAAACTTAGAGAAAACTGCTCAAGAAAACGGTTTTTTAATTAAAAGAATTTAAAAGATATCCCAAAAACTTCTTTTTTCTTTCAATGGGCAATTTTTTAATTGTCTTTCATACCTAACTGCGTTGTATTTGACTTTCTTAGCAACATCAACAAGCCAATCTTTATCTTTGTAACTTCTCCTTTTATAGCCTCCATAGCCTTCGTGGTAGGCCAAATATAGTTTGTCTACTTCATAATTTCTGATGCGTACTGAAGAGGCTTTTGACAAATACCAACCAATAAAATCAACTGAACTATCAAAATTTGATCTGTTAGCTCTGTTTTGTCCTGTTTCTTTTTGATATTCCTCCCATGTGCCTTCAATTGCTTGAGAATACCCTTTGGCTGAAGTCGGTCTTTTCCAAGGAATAAAACCTAGTAATTTTTCTCTATCTGGAGCAGCACTAGAATCAAAAGAAGATTCTTGCCTTATTATGGCCATCACAGTGCTTGGATCTGCATTCCACTTTTGCTTGGCATCTAATAATGAATATTGCCATTTGGGATTTTCATTCAAGATATCACAAATATCATCTTGATTTGAAGGTATAGTGCTTGCACAGGAAGTAATAGCAGCAAAAGTTAAAAATAATATTATTTTTTTCATATTCTTAAAAAATCTTTTATCTTTGTCTCGTCTATTAATTCTACGCCAAGTTCTATAGCTTTCTTATACTTAGATCCAGCTTTTTCACCATAAAGAAGAAAATTTGTATTGGAGCTTATACTACTTGAAGGAATACCACCCTTTGATTTGATGATATCTTTTAATTCATCGCGGCTAAATTCTGAAAAAGAACCTGTAATCACAATTTTTGTTCCATCAAGATGGCTATCACCTGAAGGAACGTAATTTTCAATTTCAATCTGACCAAGAAGCTCATCTATACCGATAGGATCATACTTGAAAAATTCAATGATGTTTTTTGCTACAACCCCTCCAATGCTATCAAGCTGCATAAGGTCCTCAAATGAAGCACTTCTTAGTTTTTCAAATTCTTTAAAGTGTCTGGCTAAGGATGATGCGGTAGTCTCCCCTACTTCAGGTATACCAAGAGCATTTATTAATGTTTCCAGCTTGGGTGTTCTAGCGTTATCAATGCTTGCAAAGAGATTATCAATCGATTTTTCTCCAAAACCTTCAAGACTTTTAAGTTCTGATTCATGCTGTTGTAATTTAAATAGGTCTGCAACTTTTTTTACGTAGCCAAGGTTTATGAGATGAATATTAATTTTATAACCCAAACCATCAATGTTCATAGCTTTCCTTGAAACAAAATGCTCGAAATAACCAAACAACTGTGCAGGACAATTCATGCCTGCATCACATCGAAGAAATGGGCCTTCCTCTTTAAGTTTATTGCCACAAGACGGACAGAATTCAGGTACCTCCACTGGAGTTTCAGAACCATTTCTTACATCCTGATTAACTTTTGTAATTTGAGGTATGACGTCCCCTGCTCTTTTTACAAGAACAGTATCATTCACTTTAATATCTAATCTTTTTAGTTCATCTAAATTATGTAAAGTTACATTTGAAATATTGGCACCGGATATTAAAACTGGTTCAATTGTTGCATAGGGTGTAACTATGCCTGTGCGACCAACAGAAAATAAGACATCATTTACTTTAGAAAATTTTTCGGAAGCAGGAAATTTCCATGCGACTGCCCATCTTGGAGCTTTTGAAACGAAACCTAATTTTTCTTGAAGATTAAAATCGTTAACTTTTACGACAGCCCCGTCAATCTCATAATTCAATGCTTCTCTAGAGTCTAAAATTTTCTTGACTGCAGTTGATGCTGTGATTGCGTCACCAAATGTTATCAAATCGTTGTTAGGTAAATTATTCTTTTTGAGAAAAGTTAAAAAATCTTGGTGGCTCTCAATTTTTAAATCATCTGAACATCCGCCCAATGCGTAAAGAAAAATATTTAAGGGTCTTTGTTTGACAACTTCAATATCTAAGTTTCTTAAGGTACCAGCTGCTGCATTTCTTGGATTAATAAATACTTTTCCGCCGTCTTTTTCGATAGACCGATTAATTGAATCAAAATCATCTAAATTGAAAAATATTTCTCCTCTTAGTTCTACTATTTTTGGAACATTAAATGAAATTGAGTGAGGGATTTTAGCAATTGTTTTGATGTTTTCTGTGACAACTTCTCCGACTTCACCATCACCCCTTGTTACTGCTTTAGTTAAAACACCATCTTCGTAAGTTAGGGAAATACCGATACCATCAAACTTTGGTTCAACTGCAAAAATTATTTCATTGACATTAACTCTTTTAAAGATTCGTTCTTCGAATTTTTTAAATTCTTCATCATTAAAGACATTAGATAAAGAAAGCATTGGCTTGAGGTGTTGATGTTTTTCAAAACCTTTTGAAGGTTTAGATCCAACTGTTTTTGTGGGAGAATCTTCGCTTTCACCTTGTTCTGCCTCCAACGATTTTAATCTCTGATAAAGGGCATCGAATTCGGCGTCACTAATTTCTGGATTATCCTCAGAATGATATAGAAAATTGTGTCGTTCTATTTCTTTCTGAAGTTTTTTAATTTCATCTTTAACTGACATAAGAACCTGTTTTCAAATCAACCTTACTTGCTGTGTCTCTGTAATTGCTAATTGTCTGTTCAGATAAAGAATTAAAATTATCATCCAATAATTTCATATCAAAAGATTGTGCAATCTTTCTTCCAATGGAAAGCATTTGATCAAAAGTTTTTGTTGCGTTACGTTGGCCCTTAAGATGGAGAACAATTGTCATTAAAGATATAGGATCATTCTCTTCAAACATTCCTGGCTTCTCACCATTCAAAATTTTAAAACCTTTGAAATTTGAATTATCCTCTGACTCAAAGTATCCGTCTTTGAAAACTAGATCATTTACAGCCAGCTTCTGCTTAATGAGATCAAGCTCAGGCTTATTTTCTAGTTTAGCTGCAAGATGTAAAACAATGAATTTGCCTTCGTTTTCGTCAATGAGATTTAATTCTGCTTGCTTGGGAGTTCTAACTTCATTTACTTCTTCACCTTCAGTTTTTTTTGGATCTTTGCTGAAAAAATTAAAATTTTCTCCTAATTTTTTGGAAAACTTAATATCTCCTCTTTCTTGGTAAATTTTATAAAGCTTAAAAGATAGTATGCCAATTATTATAAAAACTAAGATGGCATAAATGATGTATTGATATAGTGGATTCAAGATTGAGCTAACTCCATTGCTTGTTCAACATCTACTGATACAACTTTCGATACCCCCAGATCTCGCATTGTTACACCTAGTAAGTGAGTGCTTTTTTCCATTGAAATTTTATTATGCGTTACAAAAATAAATTGTACTTTTTCTGACATCTCACTAACCAAGTTTATAAATCTTGAAGTATTTTCATCATCTAAAGGTGCATCTACCTCGTCTAATAAGCAAAAGGGCGCTGGGTTGATTGAGAATAATGAGAAAACAAGAGCCAAAGCAGTAAGAGCTTTTTCTCCACCAGAAAGTTGGGAAAGTTTTACATTCTTTTTACCTGGCAATCTAGCCATGAGTATTAAACCTGAATCTTCAGATTTATCCAATAGATCTAACTTGCAGAAACCACCACCAAAGAGTTTTGGAAACATGTCTTCAAGGTGTTTGTTTACAGAATTTAAGCAGTCATGGAAAGATTTATTTGATTCACGATCTATCTTCTTAATTGCCTCATCAAGCTTATTTAATGAAACTTCTAATTCTTCAATTTGACCACTTAATACTTCTTTTCTTTGAACTTCAGCTTCAAGAGTTTCCGGAGCTGCAAAGTTAATAGGCCCTAAATTCATTATCCTTTTCTGAAGCTTTTCTAAATCAATGATAATCTCCTCTCGCTCACCCTCTATGTCTTTAATTTCTGCAAAACTTTCTAGTTTTTCTTGCTTTTCTTTTACCTCTATTTCAATACTTCTCTTGTTAAGTTCTTTCTCATTTCTTTGATGAACTATTCGGTCTTTTTCTGTCTCTAATTTTGTTATTTCTGATTCAAATTCTCTTAACTTCTCATTTGATTTATCTTGATTTCCTTTTAATTCCATAACTTTTAACTCTTGATTCTTTCTTTGCTCAATAAAAGTAGTTAATTCAGATTTTTCTTTATTTAAGTCTTTTTTAAGATTTTCTATCTCATTAATAATATGTTTATTTCTCTCAATAAATTGCAATTTTAAGGAATCAATCTTTTCGTTGGCATCGCCACTTTGCCCTTGGGCCATTTTGAAACCTTGTTTCCAAAAGTTTTGAAAGCCGTCTATTAATGTTTTTTTATCATTAGAAGTTAAATCAGCTTCAAGTCTTGTGAGTACTTTCTGAGCATCTGCTTTAATGTTTTCTATTGTTTTAGAATCCAATTCTTTTGCATCTTTATCATTGCCATCCATTTCTTTTGAAAGGTCTTCTAGGTTTTCAACATTTTTTTTCTCTTCGCTAATTAATTCATTAATTCTGACATTAACTGTTCTCTGCTTTTCTTCAATTAGAGATATCTTTGCTCCAGCTTCAAAAAAATTCCTTTGCTCTTCCTCAAGTTCCTTTAGACCCTCCATTAATTTAGTTTTAACCACATCTCTTTTAGCAACAAAATTTAATCTATCTCCATTAATTTTTTCTAAATCCTTATCAATAGAATCATTTTCTTTTTGTGATTCATTCATGGAGGTTAAGAGAGCTTTAAGGTCTTCATTTACTATAAATTTTTGAAATTCTTGTTCTTTGGTTCTAAGTTTTTTGTACCTTGAAGTTAAGTTAGCCTCTGCTTTTAATCTTCTAATTGATCTTTTAACTTCATCTTCTAAATCTTTCAGTCTTGAAATATTTTCTGACGTTCTACGTATTCTCGATTCAGTTTCTCTTTTTCGTTCTTTATATTTTGATATGCCAGCAGCTTCTTCAACATAACTTCTTAATTCTTCGGGTTTAGCTCCTACTAAATTTGAAATAATTCCTTGTTCAATGATAGCGTAGCTGTTTCCGCCCAATCCAGTTCCTAGGAATAAATCTTGAACGTCTCTTCTTCTGGCTACCGCATTATTTATGAAATAAGTTGATTGGCCATCTCGTCCCATTTCTCTCTTTACACTTACTTCATCAAATTCAAGGTATTCTCCACCTAGAAAATTCTCTGAGTTATCAAAAGATAGTTCAACTGAACAATGGCTCACTGGTTTTCTAGAATCAGACCCATTGAATATTACATCTTGTAGGCTTTCACTTCTTAGACTTTTAGCAGAAAGCTCTCCTTTCACCCATTTTATGGCATCAATGATATTAGATTTACCACATCCATTTGGGCCTACGACGCCGCACATGATTCCTGGAAAATCAATTTCAATTGGGTCTACAAAACTTTT
>CENJ01031111.1_pt1 | contig 10226 bp, 12 predicted proteins | sample 356161 | NCBI WGS metagenome assembly CENJ01 (sample SAMEA2619531, study PRJEB7988) | marine metagenome | biome: marine biome (ENVO:00000447); feature: surface water layer (ENVO:00002042); material: "saline water (ENVO:00002010), including plankton (ENVO:xxxxxxxx)" | depth 5 m | reverse complement strand
TATATTAACTCATTGATCGACAATATTTTATCTATAAAATTTTAGATGAACAAAATATACGGGTCACATATTTAACAATTTAAAATAAGTTCTAATTTTATTATAAATTATATTTAAGTAGAAAATTATTTTATTTAGACTTTGGTGTATTTTTTTTGTCTTATTGGTCCTAAATATTTTTTTTGGATACTTGTCATTAAATAATTTTAAATAATTTTCTGGAAGAGTTGAGTTGGTAGGAGCATTAATATTTCCAGATGAAATATCACTCAAACTTGCCATCATATTATTTTTATTATAAAATAAAATTCCATAAAAAGGATCTAACATTATATTTCTATTGTCAATTTTTATTTCACAGATAGAATGAAGAGATATACTATCATTGTCATAAAGAAACAATAATTTACCAGGAAAACCCCCTTTTTCTAGAATGGTAATTAATAAGTTGGATTGCTGATCACAAGAACCATATCCCTTTTCTAGAATTTCCACAGGATCTAAACCTTTAGTTTTTATAAAATGCCCAGGTGGTTTAATTTTATTACTAACATATTCAAAGCATTTAATTATTTTTAATGAGTCACTATCATTTTTCGAGCAAATATTGTGATATAAATTATTGTAATAAAACTGTCTGGATATATTATTTGTGTATTTTTTACATAAAATAAAAATCAATGAACTTAAAATCAAAACGAACCAAAGTGTGCTTTTTTTAAGTAATTTATGTAATATTAGCATTTTTAACTTGCTTTATGCAAGTTAATTATAGTGGTTTTTAATTTAATATTTAATAAAATTTTTAAAAAAAAGGACTTTTTTTAATGCAAAAAATTGGTGAAATCATTTAATTATTAAGAACTTTTTCAAAAGCTTTTCGGGGGCTTTTTCTGATATAAACCTTACCACAAAACGAATAATTTAAAGATTTAAAAAGTTTAAGCATCTGGGTGTTATCGTGATTGGTATCCGCTTTTACACTATGTATGTTTTTTGAAATAGCAAATTGCTCTATATGTGAGACCATTTTCTTTGCAAGTCCTTTATTAAGAAATTTTTCAGATATTGCTAACCTATGGAAAACAATAAAATCATCATGTGTTAGCCATTCCCCTTCAATATGTAAATAATCAGGTTCATCATTTACTAATAGTGCACAATAGCCAACTATTTCATCATTCAAAGTAAGTACATATCCATATTTTTTTTGAATATCATTTATTATTACTTCCATATTAGGATAACCATCTTGCCACTGATTACTTCCATCTTTTTTTCTCCTTAAAATGGCCATTTTTAATAAATTCCATATTACCTTGGAATCAGCATCTTTAGCCAATCTAAATTGAAGATCCATTTTTAAAATTTTTCATCATTATTTTTTTCCATGGCCTCTAATACTCCTAAAGCTGCTCTTTCTCCAGCAATCATAGCTGCATTTAATGATCCATTTAAAAGTAAATCTCCAGCTAAAAAAATTTCATCATTTAGTTTAGTTTCTGTAGGAGCTAGTTCATATTGTAAGTTATTTAATTGTGGTAAGGCTTTGGGTATATTATAAAGTTTTAAAAATGAAGGATTTTCTATATTACATATTTCTTCAAGTTCTTTTTTTACAATTTTAATTAATTGATTTTTAGAATACTCATGCTCTTTAACTACAGTTACAGAAAGTAATTCATTTTTTCCTTTGTGATTAGATTCAATACTTGAAGGGTAGAAAATATTATTTATTAAACTTTCTTTATTTGGAATAAGCCCAATAAAAGGATTTTCAAATATACATTTGCTTGTTGTGAAATATAAGTTCTGACAAGATTTCCAATAAAAGGGTGGACTTTTTAAGTTATTAATCATTTGATTAGGTTCAGTCGCAACTATGGTGTAATTAGTATTCAGAATTTCACCATTTTTAAGTATAATTTTTTTATTATTTATTTTAATAACCTCACTATTAAATTTAAATGTAGTTTTCATAAGGTAACTTTTAAGTTGCTTAGGTATTTCTTCTATCCCATTTTTAGGAATTAAAGCCAATCCCTCTCCAAACATTTTAAAAATAAATTCAAACATTCTGCTTGATGTCTTAAGTTCGGTTTCTAAAAATATGCCACTAAAAAATGGCTTAAAGAAATTATGGATGATTCTATTTGAAAATCCTACATTTTTTAAATATTTACTGGTTGTAACTTCAGGAGTTTTAAAAATACTTTCAATTGATTTCTTTTGAATTTTAAAATTTAGAATAGCAATTTTTAATTTATCTCTAACTGTTCCAAGATTAGCAAAAAGAGTGGGTAGGAGTAGGCTTGGATCTCTTAAAGGATCTCCAAATTTTATGGGTCTTCCATTTACAAAAATACATGCACCTGGTTTTAGTTTTTGAAGATCAAGTTTATCGAAATCCAAATATTTTTGAGCTGCTTTATAGTTGGATAATAAAACCTGAAACCCTTGGTCTAATTGATAACCATTAATTATATCTGTTTTTAAACGACCTCCAACTCGGTCACTAGCTTCTAAAATTATGGGCTTAACTCCATATTTTTCTAAAATATTAGCTGCAATTAATCCACTTATTCCACCACCAACGATATGTACTTTCAAAGAATTAATATTCACTATTCTAATAAAAATAATTTTTCACTAAATTAATGATATAAAGAATGAATTATAAACTTGATGATTTTAATTTATAACCGTTTTTAAACGTTAATAATTACTTTTGTATCGGTTTTAATTGAATATTAATTTCTATGGTGCTTAAAACAGAAAAACTTTGCTTGGAATGTCAAACTCTTTTAATTGGAAGAATAGATAAGAAGTTTTGCAACGATATGTGCAGAAACGCTTACAACAATCTTCTCAACAAAGATTCGAATGAATATGTAAGAAAAGTCAATGTGATTTTGCGTAAAAATAGAAGAATATTATCGTCCATTTTAAAAGGAAATAATAAATCTAAATCTACTAAAGAACAACTTTTGTTAAATGGGTTTAATTTTTACTATTACACCAATGTTTATAAAACCAAACAAGCAAATACTTATTATTTTGTTTACGAATTAGGCTATCTTGAACTTGAAGACGAACAATATGCACTTGTAAAAAAAGAGGAATATGTTAAATAATTATTTCTGGTCAACAAGAATTCTAATATGAAAAAAATCATCATTATCAATGGCCCAAATCTTAATTTATTAGGTAAAAGAGAACCTGAAATTTATGGAAATAAAACCTATGAAAGCTATATGAAAGAATTGGTGCTAGCTTTTCCAGATTTAGAATTAACCAGTTTTCAAAGTAATGTGGAAGGAGAAATAATTAATAAAATTCAAGAGGTTGGATTCTCTTTTGACGGAATAGTATTAAATGCTGGTGGATATACACATACTTCTATAGCTATTGCGGATGCAGTAGGAGCAGTACAAACACCAGTTGTTGAAGTTCATATTAGTAACGTATATGCTAGAGAAGATTACAGACATCAATCTCTAATGGCTAAAAATTGTAAAGGCGTAATTGCAGGATTTGGACTGGATTCTTATGAAATGGCTATTCGTTCTTTTTTGAAATAATTTTTTCAATTTCTCTATACAATCTATGTAATGGAAGTCCCATTACGTTGAAAAAATCCCCTTCCATCCTTTTAATACCTACAAAACCCATCCAATCTTGAATACCATAGGACCCCGCCTTATCCATGGGTCTATGGAAATCTAAATAATAGTTAATTTCTTCTTTTTTAAGTTCATAAAAAGTAACTTTAGTAACGTCACTAAAAGAAGATATTTCTCCATTAAGTAATAAACTTACGCCTGTGTAAACACGATGAGTATTTCCGGATAATTTATCTAACATATTAAACCCGTCTTTTTTAGAATTTGGCTTACCCAGCACTTCATTGTTGTATACCACAACTGTATCAGCAGTTATATAAAGTTCATTTTTCTGGGCCTCGTTTTTATAGGATTTAGCCTTTAAATTAGCTAAATAAGATGCCACTCTGCTAATTTCTAAATTTTCTGGGTAAACTTCTTCAATTTCTTTGCTGATAATTTCAAAATTATATATTATTTTTCCCAATAACTCTTTTCTCCTAGGAGATTTAGAAGCCAACTTCACTTTTAGATGTTTGATGTTATCCTTCAATAAATTCACAAGGGAATATATAACCAAATTCCAGCTAATAAAAATTGAATTTTTAAAAGATTACTAATGTGCTTAAAATTTTGTTGATTTTCTGAAAAATATAGTTGATAGCAAAAAAATACTAACACTAAAAATTGAGTGATAAAAAATAAAATACAACTTAAAGTTTTTGGTGTTTGCATGTAACATAAAATCAAAAAAATAATTTCAATTAAAAGTACAGTTCCAATAAAAAACTTTGTTGTTTTCAAGCCAACAAAAACTGGAAGAGTATTGCTTCCAATTTTTTGATCACCTTCAACATCCTCCATATCTTTAATTATCTCTCTTTTGAGTGTAATTATGAAACAAAAAATAGCATATACCACAAATAAATTATTAATAAGATTAAGATTTTTAAAATTATATAATTCATTAGAAAATGAGTGAGGAATTAAAATCACTACCGCGCAAAGTAAACTTATGGTCATATTTCCCAAAAGTGGAAAATGTTGTAACTTAACAGAGTATAAATAAAGTGAAATATGAACTATTGTAATCACCATTAGCCAACCACCAGAAAGATTAGAGATGAATATGAAAAAATAGGAAATTAAAAAATGAATAAAGTAGGAACTGATAAAATATTTAGTATTTAAATCTTGAATAAATTTATTGTTTAATTTATCACTTTTAATATCATAATAATTATTTAATAAATACCCAGATGCAGTGGTAGTTATTATGGATAAAAAAAGCAATAAATAATCGATATTAAAATCTATTCCAGAATAATATGTATTTAACATTAAACCCCAGAAAATAAAACCCAGTAATGCTAAGTTTAATAATCTTATTGATTTGAAATAGTTTTTTACCATGAGTAGGCATCATCATCCATCCATTTATTTTGTATTCTCATGGTTTGTTCTAGCACATCCCTTACACAACCTTTTCCTCCATTTATATGTGAAATATAGTCACAAACTTCTCTTACTTCAACACTTGCATCTTTGGGACAACTAGAAATACCAACCACTTTTAAGCAGGGCAAATCAGGAATATCATCTCCCATATAAATAACTTGGCTTAAAGAAATATTATGTTTTTGTAGATGCTCATTTAAAACTGGAAGTTTGTGATTTTTTCCTAAATATATATGTTCGACTCCTAAACCTTCCAACCTTTTTTTTACCATAACAGAACTGCCACCTGAAATTATGACAATATGATATCCTTTTTTTACAGCGTGTTGAAGAGCATATCCATCCTTAGTATGCATGGTTCTTACCATTTCTCCACTAGATTCTAGAATCACTGACCCATCTGTTAGCACACCGTCAACATCAAAAATGAAAGTGGTGATTTGGGATAGTTTATTTTTATAACTCATGATGTTTTTTTATAATTTTCTCACTAAATAGTTGGTATATTTCTCTTAAATCTTTTTCAGTTTTTAAACTTTCTAAATGCTTTTCAATAAGTTTTAAATCTTTTCTTATTGCTGGACCAGTTTGCAATTGATGGGGAGGAAAATTTAAAACATTATTCAATGATTGCTCCAAAAGTGGTTTTAGATTTTTAAAATTTACTTTATTCTTATTACAGTATTCTTTAATAGTGCTTAATAAATAATAAATGAAATTATTTGCTGCTACCGCAGCAATATGAGTCTGATTTCGCTGAGTAGAATTTCTAATCGAATAATGAAGGTCATTTACATTGCAAAAATTGGACAATAATTCCAAATCATTATCATTAGAAGCTTCAATAAAAAAAGGAATGTTATTCCATTCAATTAGTTGCTTTTTTTTAATTGTTTGTAGAGGGTATATACAGCCCCATCTATTAGAAAAAGAACCTAGCATTTCACTAATTAAACTTCCAGACGTATGTACGATAAATTTATTTTTTAATGGTATCTTTTTTAATAATTCTATATAAGAGTCATCACTTACAGCAACTAAATAGAGGTCACTATTTTTTGAAATAGCACTAATTTTATCAGTAAATAAATGGTTATCTAATTGACTGTCTGAAAAATTAGAACGTCCATAAATACAGTCAATTTTAAAATTGTTTTTCAAAAATAATTTACTGAATTGCAATGCTACGTTTCCAGTACCTAATAATGTTATATTTTTAATCGTTTTCAATATTTTTCACCAAATTCTAAAACGATATCATGCATAGATTTAATTAGCTCTTTTTCTTTACTTTCTTCTGCTTCATATAAATATTGTTGAAGTAGGGTGTTTGCCTGAAAAAGATCATCTTCATTAAAAGGCCCTTCTAAGTTTTCCAATACAGTTAAGGCTTCTAAAATTACCATATAATCTCCTGAGCAAGAAGCTTCAATTAGTTCAGGAATATGATCAGTCATATCAATCCCAGAACTCCAAATGGAAAATAATATTAGTTCTTTAACTTCATTACCCCCTTCTCTTAACTGAGGCAGTAAAAAGTCTATTATATCTTTATTCTTCAGTTCTGAAAAAATGCTTTTTATTTCTTCCTTTATTTTTGAGTTTTTTGTTGTTTTATATAACTCAATAAGAGGGTCTATAAGATATTCATTACCTTTTGATCTTGTTTTTGTTAAAGCTTTTGTAATAACAGTATCATTCGAACTTGCTAAATCTTCTTTTAATTGATTGATTACTCTTTGTTGTGTACTCATAATTGAAATTAAATAACAAAATTATAAGATTATCTTCAAAAGAACTTTTTAGTATAGAATTTTTGTAAAATTATCTTTTACCAAAAATACTGCTTCCAATTCTTATCATATTACTTCCAGCTTCAATAGCCTCTTTGTAGTCTCCACTCATTCCCATTGAAATAATATTGAAATTTTCATTAAAATGATCCTTAGTCTCATCAAATATATTTTTTAAATAATCGAATTCCTGTTTTACTAATTTTTTATTTTCAGTAAAAGTGGCCATCCCCATTAGTCCTACAATATTTAAATTGGTCCATAAGTGATGACTTTTAGAATTCAGAAGTTCTCTTATTTCAGCCAAACTGAACCCAAATTTATTTTCTTCTTTTGCAATATGAATTTGTAACAAACAGTTTATTTTTCTATTATTTTTAATTCCCTGTTTATTAATTTCTTTAAGTAGTTTTACTGTATCAGCTCCGTGAATCAAGTGAATAAAAGGTGCGATATATTTTACCTTGTTTCGTTGCAGATGTCCAATCATGTGCCAACGGATTTCTTTAGGTAAAGATTCATGTTTATAAACCAATTCTTGGACTTTATTTTCTCCAAAATCTAAATGTCCTTTAGAGCAAGCTTCCTCAATCATCTCAACTGGTTTTGTTTTGGAGACAGCAACAAGAGTAATGCTCTTTGGTATGTTTGTTTTGAGAATTTCTATTTTATCACTTATCATTTGGAAGTCTTTGATTAATCCAATTATAAATGTAATTATATACCTCTTTCTTATTGATTTCGTTCAACATTTCATGTCTTCCGCCTTTAAATAACTTTAGATTGATATCTTTTATTCCAGCCTTTTTATGATGTTTGAAAACTTTATCAACTCCTTTCCCATAATTTCCTACTGGGTCCATATCTCCACTCAATATTAAAACAGCTTTATTTTCATCTGTTTTTTTCATTTTTTTAATGTCATTAATCCACATAACTCCATAAGCAAGGTCTACAAAAAATTTATTTTTAAAAATTTGCATACAAAATGGATCTTTGATGTATTCATCTACCACTTTTTCATCTCTTGACAACCAATCTTTTTTGGTTCTTGGTTTTTTAATTTTTTTATTAAATTCTCCCATTACTAAAAAATGGAGAAATCTTGATTTAGTATCCTTACCAAATATAAAGCAATTGAATTTTGCTATTAATCCACCAATATGCCCCTTTAGTCCAGGATGACAAGATGTTGATGAATATATGTAGTGATCACCAATATTAGGAAATTTAATAGCAAGAGTTCTTGCAAGAAAAGACCCCATTGAGTGGCCCATAATTATCGTTGGAGTTTTAGGGTTTAGTGATGAAATAATTTCCGCAGTTAATTTAATATCCATAACAACCTTTTCCCACCCGTTGGTTTCGCTAAAAAAACCAATGGACTCAATATTTTCAGCTGTTTTTCCATGTCCCCTAAGATCAAGCGAATAGGCGTAAACATTTTTACTATTCAACCATTTTGAAAATTCATTGTATCTGAAACCATGCTCACTCATCCCATGGATTAATTGAATTAAAAATTTGGGGTTTTTAACTGGCCAATGGTGTAAAGTGAGTGGAGCTCCATCATGAGAAATGAGTTTTTCTTCAAAATAATTGCTTTTTACCACTTTCATAAAATTACAATTATTTGTTAGGATGCTTAATTTACCATTACTTAACAATTTAAGTTCTGAACATTAACCAATTCTGCATTTTTTTTTATTTAATTTCGCTCTCGGATGAAAATACTAAAACATTTATTATCTGCCAAGTTTATGGCTGTATTGCTTTTTATAATGGCTGCTGCCATCGGAACAGCTACTTTTATAGAAAACGAATATGATACAATTACTGCTAAAGAATTGGTTTACAATGCTAAATGGTTTGAACTAGTCTTGCTGCTTTTACTTTTAAATTTCATAAATAATATTAAAACCTACCAACTTCTTAAATGGAAAAAATGGTCTGTTCTTTTATTACATTTCGGGTTTATAATAGCTCTGTTTGGAGCATTTGTTTCAAGATATATTGGTTATGAAGGAGTGATGTTAGTTCAGGAAAATGACACCTCTAACCAAATTTATTCTTCTGAACCCTATTTTCAAATTAAAGTTCATAACGATAGTATTCAGTATAATGAAGAGCAACAGCATTATTTCTCTCAAGTCTTTACAAAATATCCTAAGACTAAATTTAGTTTTCCAGGCAGTGAAGATATCTCGGTAGAAGTGATATCAAGAATCACCAATGCCAAAAAGGAATTTATTAAAGATGTTCCTGGAGGAAAGCTTTTTTTACATTTAGTATTACCAGGCAGAGAAAATTTATATTTACATTCTGGAGAAGTTGTAGTAAAACAAGGAATTCCTTTTGCTTTTAACAATAATGATAGAGAAGATGCAATAAAGTTTTTTTATGATGAAGATCAACTTAAAGTTTTTGCTCCATTTGAAGTCAATAAAATTGATATGGCCAGTTTATCTGTTGAGGACAGACAAGGTGGAAAACAAATTGCCCAAGACACATTAAGTCCCAACGAAATTCATAATGTTAATGTAAGAAATTTAATCTCTTTTTTAGGAACTCAAGTGATGATAAGTAGCGTTGAAAAAAAAGCCAAATTAGAGTATATATCCACAGAAAATAATGATTTACCAGATGCTCTTGTAACTAACATTAGGGTTGGTAATCAATTACAAAATGATATAATAATTGGCAAATCTGGTGTCAGAATGGTACCTACAACTTTAAAATGCGGAGGTTTGTTTTTTTCTTTGGCTTATGGTTCAAAAAATATTGAAACTCCTTTTAAAGTTGGCCTAACAGATTTTAGATTATTGAAGTATCCAGGATCTGAAAGTCCAAGTAGCTATGAAAGTGATATCACTATCAAAGATGAATTAAATGAAGTAGATGAGTCATATAATTTATTTATGAACCATGTAGTAGATTATGGAGGATTTAGATTTTTTCAGTCCAGTTACGATTGGTCTAATGAACAAAATAAAAAAGCAGGATTAGATCCTGATATCACAATTCTGTCGGTAAATCACGATATTTTAGGAACTTGGATTACTTATTTAGGATATTTATTTTTAGCTATTGGTCTTCTTGGAACTCTTTTCAATCCATCCTCCAGGTTTATTGATGTAAGAAAAAAAGCAATAAAAATGAGAAATAAACGAAAGAGTGTCCTTGCTCTTCTTTTATTATCAATTTGTTTTGGTTCTTCTATGGCTGCTGATAGCTCTTATAAATATAAACCTATCCCAGTAAATCAAGCAGATTCATTGGGTATTTTATTGGTTCAAACATTTGAAGGTAGAATTCAACCTACACATACACTTGCTTATGATATATTTCACAAGATTTCAAAGCAAAACAGTTT
>CENJ01156763.1_pt1 | contig 10227 bp, 10 predicted proteins | sample 356161 | NCBI WGS metagenome assembly CENJ01 (sample SAMEA2619531, study PRJEB7988) | marine metagenome | biome: marine biome (ENVO:00000447); feature: surface water layer (ENVO:00002042); material: "saline water (ENVO:00002010), including plankton (ENVO:xxxxxxxx)" | depth 5 m | reverse complement strand
CGCGAACAACATCGTATCTCGGCGCAACCACTTATTCATCGGCAACCTCTGCGTAACCTCTAAAACCCTGTAGGCGATACGTATATAAAGTGCGCACTAAATCGGGATAAACCGTGATCTCAATTGGAGGCAGCAGCTCACTTGACACAAAACGCTGTAATGCCGCGTCCGGCAGCGGATTGCGCGCGACAAACAAAAACTGCTCACCACCCACTTCACTCAAGTCAATGGTTAGATGATAGTGATGATCGACAACTCGACCAGGATTCCAAGCCGCAAAGGTGGGTGGGTGCTCGCGCAGATAATAATGCGCCTTGGCAAGCACCAAACGACTGTTCGACAACAACACCAAATTCGAGTCAGCCTTCAGATAGGGCTGCAACGCCTGAACCGCTTCGCGCCAGCCGAGCAAGCGGTCGTAAGGATCGTTCGCGGCACTAGGCTCTACGCCTATGACGCGCAGAACCCCGTGATAACTTTGAAAGGCTAGCATCAAGGCAAGATTTAAAGCTAAGCCTGCAACAGCCCAGCGCCGGCTCTTGGCTTTGCTGATGCCCCAGCCGATCACCAAGGCGATGCCCACAAACCCCGGTGCAGCCCAGTTCGCGTTCGCTCGAGAAATAAAAGCTTGGATGCCGATGACCACAAATACAGCTGCGGCTAGGGATATTGCGAGTTTTAATCCGTTGGATTCACGCGTTGCAGCAGATGCGGTGCCCGCTGACTGCATTAGGGTCACAGCAGATTCTGGGTCGGGCTTAAGCGCCGCTGCCGTCGAGGCATCCGCATCAAGTCGGAACGCCTGATCACTGGCAAGGCCGCTTGGAAGATATTTGCAGTAGAACAACAACCACGGCCCAACACAGATCAGCTGCGCTGCGACAAACTCGAACAAACCGCTGAAATTAAAACGAGCGCGATCCACTTGAGAGATTTCTGCGGTATGACTCCAACTGACAAAGTCGTTAGAAACGTTCCAAAAAAAATTCGGCGCAAACACGATCGCCGCCACCGCTGCTGCCCAATACGGCCCAGGGTGGGTAAAATAATGGCGATAGTCGCGCGCCCACAGGCCAAAAACCAAGACGCCAAACAGAAACAGACCCATGCTGTATTTGCTTAGCAAACCAAGGCCTGCCATTACACCCAACGCAGTCCACCAACGCCAACTATTCGTCTGTACCGCATGGCTAAGCGCCCAAGTTGCAGCCGCCCAACAAAGCACCATCGGTGCATCAGTGGTTATAAATAAAGAATTAAAGCCCACCAAGGGCAGCACCAACAACACGGCTCCGGCCCATGCGGCGGCGGCCTCAGAAAACCAAAGCAAGCCTGCTCGCCAGACAAAAACAGCGGCAAGCGCATAACACAGCGGGCTGGTTAGACGCACCCCCCACTCTGCACTGCTGATCTGGGTTGAAGCAGCAATCAGCCAAGCAACCATCGGCGGTTTAGAAAAATAACCGGCGGCAAGTTCCTGACTCCAACTATAGTAGTAGGCCTCGTCATAAAATAGCGGTAGGTCCAAAAGAACCAGCGCCGCAACGCGATAGACCGCGATAACGGCCAGAAAAATTAGCAAGGCCGCAGCCGGCCGGATTGTGCTCAACGCTGAGTACGCCTATAAAGTTTTGGTAAATCGCTATCGTGCCAATCACGCGAGCCCTGCCTGCGACGTCAGAAAAAGCAGCTGACGCCAAACAACGCGACGCAAACCAACGACCAACGCTGCGATAAAGGCGACTATGCTAACGCTTAAATATGGCCCTGACGAGTAAGGCGCTCCTGGCAGAAGTCAACGGTCTGCAGCACAGCATCGGCCAAGGTCAGATCGCTTGAATAAGTTGAACGCATCGGAACAGGCGCATTATGATCAGGCTCATTATGATCAGGCAACCGAACACCGTGATCAGTCTATGTAACGCAGCTATTGTCGTGCGTTGTTAAAAAAGAACTCCGCAATTGCCGGGAGCCATCGGAATCGACTCGCCAATGTTGGAATCGGCCGATCTGATGACTGCGTTATCAACTGAGCGAGCGATGCGCCTACTAATTTAAGGCAACGGAATTAAAGCGGAATTGTTTCGTCGCCAGGTGTGGTTGCGAGATTCACGCCAATTTCCTACCAAAGTGGTGATCACCAGATTGAACGACTCCCAGGAATCAGCGAACGGCAGCCGTACCAGCGAAGCAACAGCGGCAGCGATGGGCCCGGCACAGTGGCTAGGCTACGCGGGCGCACTGCCAGTGCCAGGTTTGGCATTGCTGATGTGGTTATTGCCGGACCTCGTACCTCGACTAGGCAGCTACGCTATAAGCTATGCGGCACTCATTTTGAGCTTCCTAGGCGGTATTCAATGGGGCTTAGCGATCAGGCAAAACACCGGTCATACAGTATCGCGGCTGGTGGTGAGCGTACTGCCCAGTTTATGGGCCTGGATTGCATTGTTTCTGCCGGGCACCTGGCCTTACTTTTTCTTAATCAGTGGACTGTGGGCGCTGTTAGGCTATGAACGCACACGCAAGGAAGCACAAATTCCAGCCTGGTTCACAACTTTACGACTTCGTTTGACCATACTATTGTCAAGTGGTTTGGCGCTCTGTTGGGGCTCACAGGTGTTTTTGTTGTAGAACCGTGTGAGTTGACCTAAAGCGAATTTCGCTATTTTCAACGAGATATTCATCGGTGTAAGGAAACGCCCATCACTGCCAACTGTCACGGCTTTCTATCTTTAACGACTATAGGACAATGCTATGCGTCTCTTATCTTTGTTTCGGCAAGCTTTTTCAGAGCCATTCGCAACTGGCAGCGATTATCGCGGCGCAACTCGGATTGCCGTGCTGTACCACACCAAGCCGGCACGGTCGAAGACAGCTGTGCAATCTCTGCATCGCTGGCTAATCGTTACTGCAGCTTTGCTCTTAGCAGGTACGGTAAGTGCGAACCCGCTAAATGTGGAACTGCGCAAACTCGCAAGCGACGACAGTGTGAACTTGTCCAGCGTGTATGGTGGCAAAGTGATTCTCGCAGTCAACACTGCCAGCAAGTGCGGCTATACCCCGCAATTTACTGGTTTGGACAAGCTTTACGATGAATATAAAGCGGCAGGCTTCGCGGTACTCGGTTTCCCATCTAACGATTTCGCCGGCCAGGATCCCGGCTCCGAAATCGAAATAGCTGATGTCTGCTATGTGGACTACGGCGTAGGTTTTCCGATGTTTGAAAAAATTCATGTCCGTGGCGCGAATGCACACCCGCTGTACCGCAGCCTAACCGAGGCCACCGGCGTGAGCCCCGGTTGGAACTTTCATAAATACCTGATCGGCAAAGATGGCCAGGTAATCGAGCAATTCCCGAGTCAGGTCCGGCCGGAGTCGGCCGTGCTGAAAAAAGCAATCGAGCAAGCTCTCGCTAAGTAAAAAGTAGGCGTAACGCAGGTGGCGCTTCCCACCCGGACAGCCATAGGATTGCCCGGGCCACCTCTTGGGGTTAGGCATACCCACTGGGTGGGCTTTGCCGTTCGGCTTTGACGCTGGCTGCCATAGCCGTCTCGGTCAAATCGTTGACAATGGCCTGGAGAATATCCGGAGGGCTGTGAATCATACGGGCGCGGACCGCGACACTCATGCTGAGAGCCTGCAAAACATCACCATTACTCGTTGTGCCAAGCACATTAACTTGGTCGTCGATGGTCGCGAGCACAGCAGTCAACAGCTGATGTACCCTCACGGCGTCTTCGGTGTTTTCGTGAAGCGGAAAATCAATATCAAATATGTCGCCAGTAGCCGTGGTCGCACGATAGGGCAGGTACTTCATTGCTGTATCTCTTGGTTTTTGATGATTGCTGCCTATGCTGCAAATATTTTCGACACAAGACAAATGCTTTTGCGTGCCGGCTCGCACCAATGTGATGCACTGACACAAGGAGAAAAACAATGCCAAAACCGAACCCATTAACGCCTGCGGAAATCAGCCGCGTCATCGAAATGGCCTGGGAGGACAGAACGCCCTTTGAGGCAATTCAATCTCAGTTTGCGCTGCCGGAAGCAGAGGTCATTCGGCTAATGCGAGCAAACATTTCTGCCGGCGCGTTCAAACGATGGCGCAGTCGCGTAACCGGCCGCAAAACGAAACACCTGCATTTGCGCGACAAGAGCATCACGCGCCACCAATCTAGCACCCACAATAACGTGCACCGCTGAGGGATTTTTCAAATTTTCCCGGTGCCGCCAGAATCAGACCAATCGACTTGCGACGATTGACGCACCGCTCTAACAATTCACTTCTTCCACTTAAATCGGCGTGCCCTGCTCGCTGTTTTCCTTAGCCTTGCTAAGCGTTTGCTAATGCCTTGGGCACTAATGCTCTTCCATCGCTACTGGAACGGCAGCTGCTCACTTTCTTCTTTCAATAGCTGTCGCATACAGAGCTTAACCAAGGCGCCGTGACCTGACCCCACTTCTGGCCTATAGTTATCGCTCAAGCAAAGTGCAGGCTGCGCCAACTTACGCTTTACCAGCTCTATCCACCTTGCACGCCATTGGTTCTTTGAGATGTGTTTTATGCAAGGGTTTTCGCTACTCAACCGGCTTTTCACTACCGCTTGGCTCTACCCCGTAAGGAAAGCCGTCGCACTCGCCTCTGAATACATGAAGCGTTACCTCCAGTTCATCATGCTCATTAGCTGTATTGCCTCGCTCTCACTCGTAACAGCAGCAGCTTATTCGGCGGACCGCGGCCTTCAAGACGACAGCTCAAACGTTGCAAACACGCTGGCAAAACAGGGCCAGGTTTGGATTACAACGCTTGAAGACGAGGTGACTCAACGCCGAGTAGAACGTATTGCTAAAGATTTACAAGCTGCAGAGGCTGGTGCTGCCTCTGCGCTGCTGTTAAAAATCAATACGCCAGGTGGCAGCTTGGAAGCTACGCGCTATCTCATAGAGGCCATACTGGATGCCGAAATTCCCGTCATCGGCTACGTTGCGCCCGCTGGCGCGCGCGCGAGCAGTGCCGGCACCTACATCTTAATGGCCACACACGTCGCGGCCATGGCACCAGCGACTAATCTTGGTTCGAGCACCCCAATCGCTTGGAATTTGGAGAGTTTAGAAGGCGATTTGCGAGAGAAAGCGCTCAACGACGCCGCCGCGCAATTGCGAAGTCTTGCGCAGCTCCGCGACCGCAACGCCGATTGGCTGGCTAAAAGCGTGATCGAAGCTGCTAATGCTACTGCCGAAGAAGCCTTAGAGCTGGGTGTTATCGATCTGATTGCGGTAAACAATAACGATCTGCTCGAACAGACTAAAGGCCTCACGGTCGATTTACAGGGCCGTCAGTATAAAATTAATCCTGGCGATCTGGCAGAACCAATCGAAACCGACATGAGCGAATTTCCACCAGCGCTGGTATGGATCTTATTCGGTCTATTTTTGTGCTTACTTGAACTCGCTTTCGCTAGCTTCGTAATCGTATTTTTTGGCGCAGGCGCGATCATCACCGGTGTTTTGATTTGGTTCGGTTTGCCCTCAGACGGCGGCACACCCTATTGGGTGTTCACGGCCGCCTCCCTTGCGACCTTATTCACGATTCGCTTTATGTTCCGCGACTTCTTCGTTGGAGATATGCATGAAGAAGGGTCGTCCGAACTAGGTAATGTCATGGTCGGCCAGTATGTTGAATACGTGTCGGGTTTTGATTTGGAAAAACCAGGCCGAGGCACAGTGTTGTATCGTGGCTCGCATTGGCAAGCCCGATCGCAAACCGCGCAGCTCAGCCGAGTTCAAGGGCTGCGTATAACCAAACTCGAATCAAATACCCTTTGGGTGGAGGAAGTTAAAAATGGATCTTAATACCATTCTTGGCATTGTTGGCGCACTGATTGCGCTATGGCTTTTATTTCAACTGATTCGCATCGTTCCCCAACGAGAAGCGTTTGTGGTTGAGAATCTCGGTAAATATCAGAAAACCCTTACCGCAGGACTACATATTCTTATCCCTGTCGTGCAAAAGGTCTCTTACAAGCATTCACTGAAAGAGCAAACCTTCGACATCCCGTCGCAAAGCTGTATTACCAAAGACAATATTGCGGTGGAAATAGACGGCATCTTGTATGTACAGGTTCAGGATGCGCAACTGGCAAGCTACGGCATTGAAGACTATCGGTTCGCAACTTCGCAACTTGCGCAAACCACGTTGCGATCGGAAATCGGTAAAATCGAACTGGATAAAACCTTTGAAGAACGCGAGACCATCAACGCCCAGGTGGTGGCTGCAGTCGACGCCGCGGCAGCACCTTGGGGTGTTAAAGTACTCCGCTACGAGATTAAAGATATCAATCCACCGGCAACTGTCCGCGATGCGCTGGAAAAGCAAATGCGCGCAGAACGTGAGCGTCGTGCGGTGGTGGCTGAATCTGAGGGTGACCGCCAGGCGCGAATCAACGTTTCCCAGGGCCAAAGACAGGAACTCATCAACTTATCCGAAGCCGAAAAGCTAAAGCAGATTAACGAAGCGGAAGGTAAGGCTCAGGAAATTGAACTGCTGGCATCGGCAACCGCAGCGGGTATTCGTACCATCGCCAACGCGATCAACTCGCCTGGCGGCATCGATGCCGTGAACCTTCGCGTTGCAGAGCAATACGTGAATCAGTTTGGGAATCTGGCGAAGGAAACCAATACATTGATCTTGCCTTCAGATGTGGGGAATATTGCAAGCTTCGTTAGCACCGTGACAACGGCGATGGGACAAATCAAAACAGAGGATAAATAAGCACTATAAGCTTCCTGTCCTCGCCTCTATCTGTCGGCTGGGACATCCAAGTGCCACGGCGCTGCTTAATCGGCAGCGCCTATTTATGCCCAACCCCTATTCCCCTCCTCCTAGTCCACATCTCTTCCTTCGGATCTCTTTTTCATTGCTATTTTTGCATTGCTCTTTTTTTGCTTTCTCTTTTTTGCTTTCTCTTCCTGGTCCGAACGAACGCTGTGATTCTAGCGCGAGCGGTGGTTCAGTAAGCAGATCCCGTATCGATTGTTCTTATGGACTGTTCTTATCGACTGTTCTTATGGATCGTTCATATGAACTCTTCATATGGATTCTAAGCAGAGACTCGTCGTCGCCATCACGACAAGTTGCGACGGCAACAGACGAGCTTTTGCTTGCCGGAACAAAGGCGATGCTACTGATAGCTAAATCCGCTCGCCTTGCCGGCTTCCAGGTCAACGTAACGCTTAAACAAACGTGTCTGTCGACTTTCCAAACTGACGCTCACGCCATCGACAAACACATGCTCCGGCCAGGTCGAAAGTTCTAGCGGATCACCATTCCAAACCACCAGATTAGCCGGCGCACCCACTTGAACTGTACCAACTTTCTCCGGTAGCCCGAACGCACGGGCAACGTTCGCTGTCATTGCCGCCAACGCAGCATGTGGTGCCATGCCTTCAGCAACTGCGTTACCCGCGTATTGACGCAGCTGCCGTGCGCGATGGCTGTCATTGACTGTGAACAGCACCTGCACGCCCGCTGCCGTAAGCATCGCTGCGTTGTCCATCCGCGCACCGAGTTGATCAAAATCGTCAGGGATATTGCCAAGCACATCAACGATAACGGGAATCGAATTGGCCGCCAGCAAATCGGCTTCCTGCCACGCTTCCGCGGCACCGCGCAGCACCAAATTTAGGTCAAACGCCTGTGCGAGTTTCACGAGCTCACGTATTTCGTTGGCTCGATGCACTTCCACTACCAAAGGCTGGCCAGTCCGCTGCATCGTTTTCAAAGCAATCATATCGCGCTTAGGCAACTGCCCTTCGGCGGGTTCATAACGACGCGGATTAAAACTCGCCAGGTCGGTCATAACTTGCCGCAGATAACCAATCACTTCAGCGCGACTCCCGCCAACGAGTATCGAGGCACGGGCGCTGGCGCTGGCGAACACGGCTGCACGAGGCAAAATGACTTTACCTTTACTCAAGTCGATCACCGCGCCCTGCCCGGCGAATAAGCTGGGGCCTACTTGCGGTGCGGTCACTGCATGGGTAACGCCTTCCATTAAATTCACCGCCAACAAAGTAGAGCCTGGGTTCACCCCATACTGAACATCAAAAGCGGCGCCCACGGATACTGATTCCAATCGTGAATCAACGCTACTGCGAATCGCGCCTACTTCTTCAAGACCCAGCTGGGAGTAACTCTCGATTATGCCCGGCGTAACTTGTTTGCCAGCTGCTTCTACGACTGCATAACCAAGCGGTACAGAGACATCCTTGCCGAGCGCAGTAATCACACCGTCTTCGATAAGGATAGTTGCATTAACGACAGGCTCGGCCTGGGTCACCGTATGCACGGTGGCACCAACAATTGCCGTCTGCTCGGCCTGAGCCGTCATTGCATAGCCAAACAATGTATTGCCAAACAAAAACAGCAAACCGACAAGCCAGCTGGAGTTTGACCGACTGCCGGTGAGGAAAGGCTTATCAGTTAAATTCATTGTCCACCTCCGATGCTTTGGCCTACTTCAAAATCTGTTTTCGGCTGGCGAACCGGATCATCGCGATCAAAATAAAGATACCCATCAATAAAAACCTGCTCCGCACGGCTGTAGACGCTCATTGGATCGCTATCCCAAAGCACCAGGTCCGCTGCCTTACCCACCTCAATGGTGCCAGTCTCTGCTGCAATCCCCAGCGCTTTAGCCGCGTTAGCGGTTAACCAAGTCATGGCATGCGCCGAGGTAATCTCCATTCCCATTCGTCGCCCTGCCGCCATCGCTTTGGCGGCCTCTTGATTGAGACGTTGAATGTCACGCTCTGAGTCGGAATGCACGATCGCGCACGCTTTCGCCTGATCGACTAGAGCTATGTTTTGTTGGATGCCGTCGTAGGCTTCTAACTTGAACCCCCACCAGTCGGTCCACATGGCCGAGCAAATATCGGCCTCCGCTAACAGGTCCGCAATTTTGTAAGACTCAACAGCATGATGAAAAGCAGCGATCTGATAACCAAATTCTTTCGCGATATCGATCATGATCACCATTTCATCTGCTCGGTAACAATGATTGTGCACCAGAATTTCGCCAGCCAGGACGCCTGCCAGTGTTTCCATTGCTAAATCCCGTTCGGGCGCTGGCTCCTCTGGATCTGCTGCATGCGCCTGCTGCTTGTCGTAGTACGCTTTCGCTTTAATCCATGCGTTGCGATAGCCGGCAACATTACCCATACGAGTCGAAGGCGCTGTTTTACGTGAGCCATACACGCGCTTCGGATTCTCACCGCATGCCATCTTCAGACTGTGCGGCGCTTCAGGAAATTTCATGCCTTGTACGGTTCTGGACGGCACGTTTTTTACCGTAACGCCGCGACCACCAAACAGATTGGCACTACCCGGCAGAATTTGCAGAGTAGTCACCCCGCCCGCCAAGGCCCGCGTAAACTGCGGATCTTGCGGCCAGACGGAGTGTTCCGCCCAAACCTGTGCGGTATTCGGTGAAGTCGATTCGTTACCGTCGCTGGTGGCTGGAGCGTTCGGTGCGGCGTAATTACCTAAATGCGAGTGCACGTCAATGATCCCTGGCGACAACCACTGGTCTGACGCATCAATGACTTGCCGGCCTTCGGTGGGTAAGTCCTTACCAATAGCGACAATCCGCCCATCCGCCACTGCTACGTCAGTATCGATCAGCAGTTCGCCTAGACCGTCATAAACGCTGGCGTTTTGAATCACCATTGCAGTTGCCGGCCGTGGCGTGTAAGTCGATGCGAAAGGTTCAGCGGTTGGCGCTACCGACTCTGTCGCCAACCCGACGGGTAACGCGAAACTAGTGTAAGCCAGCGTTAGACCTACTGCGAAGTGCCGACCGAACTGACGCCAAAAACCGATCCGGCTCGCGGATCTAGACATCAGCTCCGGTTTATCACCATCCCCAATATGCCAACGCATGGATTTAGCGGACGGATTTTTGTCTGTCATATCTCTTTCCTTTTTCATTTTTCCCGATTGGCTTGCTGCGCAAGATTCTCACTGAACGTACTTGGTTTGTTAGTCGCATAGCAGATGATCACCAAATCCATCGTATTACTTGGCTCACCGCTGAAAGTGCGGCTGGTGTAACTCTAGTCGTTATTTCTGATCAGCTTACGGTTCTTTAACGATGTTTAGCTTAGTGGGCTAGAGCTGCGCATCACCCGAACTCACCCCTGCAATCAGCACAAATGCAAAGTGCCAAT
>CENJ01035742.1_pt1 | contig 10228 bp, 9 predicted proteins | sample 356161 | NCBI WGS metagenome assembly CENJ01 (sample SAMEA2619531, study PRJEB7988) | marine metagenome | biome: marine biome (ENVO:00000447); feature: surface water layer (ENVO:00002042); material: "saline water (ENVO:00002010), including plankton (ENVO:xxxxxxxx)" | depth 5 m | reverse complement strand
CCTATGGTCAGGTTTAGGATTTTATAAAAGGGCAAGAAATATATTTCAAACCAAAGAAATTATCCATTTAGAACATAATGGACGCTTTCCAAAAACTTTTGAAGAAATCATTAAGTTGCCTGGAATTGGTAAATCAACAGCCGGTGCAATCATGTCGATTGCACATAAAATACCTACACCTATATTAGATGGGAATGTCAAAAGGATTCTTCAGAGATATTTCTCTGATAACAAGAATATTTTTAGCGAAAAAGAGTTATGGAATTTATCTTTAAGCGTTTCGAATGCAACTAATTCAAATCTCTACACACAAGGGATCATGGATATTGGTGCAACTGTATGTACTCCTCAGAATCCAGAATGTTCCCGATGTCCCTTAAGCGCTAATTGCGACTCAGCATTTTTAAAAGTAGAAGCTATAAAAAGTAAGAAAATAACAGATCTAAAGACCATAAAAATGGAACTCAGTCTTTTTGTAGCAAATCAAGAGGTGCTCTTGAGAAAAATTGACGATCAAGAGATATGGAGAGGTTTATGGTCACTTCCTTACACTAATGAATCTTCATCAAAAGTTAGGGCCAATAAAATTGAGAAAATCAAACATAGGCTTAGTCATAGAATTTTGGAAATTGATATTAATTTAAAAAAAGTTACAAAAAAGTTTATCCCTAAAAATAACTTTCTATATCAATGGGTTAAAGTAAGTGATGTTGAACATATTGCCTTACCAAAACCAATAAAAAAAATAATAAAAAATTATGGAAAAGAAAATCCTTTGTAAAAAACTAAATAAAGAACTTCCAGCACTTGACCGACCGCCTATGCCTGGTCCAAAAGGGATTGAAATTATGGAAACTGTCTCATCGGAAGCTTGGGAGTTATGGAAAACTCATCAGACAATGCTCATTAATGAGAAACATTTAGATTCATCTAATGCTGAAGATAGGGAATGGCTTTTTGGTCAAATGGAAAAGTTTTTTAATAACGAAGAAGTTGAACAGGCTGCTGGCTTTAAAGAACTTGACTGATTATTAAGAGTGATTCCACCAAGAAGTATCTGTATAAGACCTTAAATCCAATTCATGCGTCCAAGTCGATCGATGCTGGGTGTAAAGGTAGTAATATGCTTCTGCAACTTTCTCAGGAAGGATAATCCCATCTTCTTTGCCACGAGTTTCTCGAAGTTGGTTAAATAACTCATCTCCTAGCATTTTGCCTAAAGTATCTGGCGCGTCTACCATGCCATCAATAACAACATGAGCAACATGAATGCCCTTCTCTGCAAACTCATCATTTAGAGTCTGACACAGCATTCGCCTGCTGCCCATGGCAGCTGCGTGTGAATGTTGTGTTTTGTTCCCACGCATTGCAGCAGTAGCTGAAGTTGCAATAATGGTCCCGCTGCCTCTCTCACTCATAAGCGGACATAAAGTTTTTGCTGCTCTAAATAATCCAAAGCTAGCCATTCTCCAACCCCATTCAAACTCTTTATAAGATGTCTCATCCAGCAGCTTCATTCCTGATTGAGCGCCAAGGTTATAAATCAAAACCTCGATTGGACCGATATCCTTTTCAATCGCTTCAATTGTTTTTTCAATTACTCCATCATCAATTGCATTGATTAATTCCCCTGATGCCTCGCCGCCTTTGGATTTAATCTGATCTAAGGATTCTTGCAGTGCATCACCGTCACTCCTTCTACACAAATGTGAATGAAATCCTTCCAAGGCATACTTTTCTGCAACCGTTGCGCCAATTCCTCTACCGGCTCCTAAAACTAGACAAACTTTTTTCATGATGATTTTTTTTAGTTTATTTATTATTTTATAGAAGTATTCTACGGTTGGTACAGTTCGGTTATAATTTCGGTCTTCGATAAATGCCCAGATAGCTCAGTCGGTAGAGCAAAGGACTGAAAATCCTTGTGTCGGTGGTTCGATTCCACCTCTGGGCACCAGAATTTTAATCTTTAAGAATATGTTAAATTTTTATAAGTATGAAATTTATTTCTTTGTTTTTTTCGCTGTTTCTTCTGATAGGTTGTGGAGGTGGAAATTCAAACTCAGATCAAATATTAGTACCTCCACAAAATGTTGCTCCTCAACCCTTATTTAATGAAGTACCGATAAAATTAGATGATGCAATTAGTATTTATGGGCAAGCATGTCCCGATCCATCATTCCAATTTCTGATTCCAGTAAAAATTAATGCAGATAATTTTGTAGATTTCATTGCTCATTTTTGGTGTGATTCAGATAATCCAGCTGCTATTGACGACAAACCAACAGAAGATGCATTGGTGGCTTACCTTAGTGATGGTTTGGGTGGATACTCAATTGATAATCAGAATGTCTTTGGAATTGAAATGCCAAAACTTGGAGGTGCCAGCCGAAAATATTCCAGAGGAGACATAAATAATGATGGAAAAGATGACTTTGCTTTTGCAATGAATTGGGAGGATGGTCGAGCAGCTTTTGATAGGGAATCTACCGCTACAAATTACACTGAACCAACGATCCTATTGAGTAACAGTGACGGGTATGAGGTTATAAGAATTGGCAAACCTGACTGGGGTCACTCGGTTAGAGTTAAAGATAATAAGGCTTTTTTTGCTGGACACAATGCACAAACATTCCAATTGAATGACTCTGTATGGATAAATGTTTCTGAACAATTTCCTGAGTTAAGTTTTGCTAGCTTCTTGATCTATGATGATTTCATTATCAACAGTGTAAGAAAGAACGATCAGCAAGGCTTAGAGCTGATCAAAAATAATCAGATCATTTCATCTTTAATGACTCAAGAAGTTTTTAAAGTAAATTTTGAAAGTTGGAACAATAAGGGTACGGGAAATTATAGTGAGCTTGGCGTGTACAACTTTGGTGGAGAAAACTACTTTCATGGCATGACATCAGAAATGTGTCGACAAGATGATTTAATTGTTGCCACCATTAATGCTAGTAAGCTTCAAGAAGGTGAAATTATTGAAGGAGGTTTTTATTCAGAAACTGATACTGTCCCCATAGTAATGTTTGCATTTTATGCAATTGAAAATGAAGCCTTGGTCAAAAAAGATATTGAGATTATTGGTGAGGAAATTGAACATAACTTTAATTTTTTTGATTGCGTGGATGTGAATGAAGATGGTCAAAAAGATCTTGTTGCCCAAGTTTTCAGCCAGCAATGGACTGAGCAAGATAATAATTTAGGTGTCCCAGAGGTATACATTAGAAACGGTGATTCATTTTCAAATATAGATACATCAGCTTGGCCAACCTTTAGTATAGATATAGATTCACAAGGATATCTTTATGATGTCGACTCAAGTGGGACTCATGACTTGGTCATGTTTCCACTCAAAGTAAACACCAGTGGCGCTATAGAGATCTATCTTTCTAACAAAAGTATTACCGATTAAAAAAGCAAAATTAATTTTTATGAATCACTATTTTAAGCTCTCTCCCAGAAGTGTACTTAATCATCTCTTGAATGCTAACTTGCGATTGATATGAGAGTCTCACATATCCGTTACCGTGACTTAAATATATAAAAGCTGGCTCATCAAAATACCAACTTAAGTTTGGTAGATTGCTCCATCTCTGTTCTCTACTATCAAAACCTTTTTCTGGATCCAAATAGTCACCTTTTTTATATCTGGCTATGAACCCCTGAACACTTCCTGAAGAAACCACTTCTTCATCAATTTCAGGTATCCAAATTACTTGGTTACCGTAAGTCATGTCCTCTGAAACAAAATCCATACCATTCAATTCAATGACGATGGATTTAATTTCATGAGAAAAGGCCACTGATGAAAGGATCGTCACCAATAACAAACTAAGAATTTTCATTTTAACTCCTCATAAATGAAATAGTGGGTATTGAACGCAAGTTTTATCTCTTACAAGTGAAGAATAAGAAACATTTGTATAAAATTATTGTTTATGAGTCGATCAAATCATTATTCGCTTGCTGCTCCAACATCATTGCTGTTGGATGATGATCAAATTATTGAGCGTGTTTTTTCTCACATTGATAACAAAACAACTGATTTGGGCGATCAGGTTTGGAAAGAGCCAGTTAAAAATTATATAGATCAAGATCGCTTTGATAATGAAATTAAATTGCTAAGATCCCTGCCGGTCCCCTTCTGTCCTTCGAGCGCTCTGCCAGAAAAGGGTTCATACGTATCAAGAATTGCAGCTGGAACTCCGATTCTTGTAACTAGAGATGATGAAAACAATATAAATGCATTTATAAATGCTTGCAGACATCGAGGCATGCAAGTAGCCTCAGGCAGCGGATGCAAAAAATCTTTTGTTTGTCCCTATCATGGTTGGACCTATGGATTAAAGGGAGAGAATAGGCATATTCCAGGCGCTGAAGGTTTTCCTGGCATTGACCCTCAAGTGCATGGACTTAAGCAAGTGAATGCTATTGAAAAAGGTGGCATTGTCTACGTTTGCCAAGACGAAGATATCGATAAAAAATTTCTAGATGAAACTCTAGACTACTTCACTGAAGATCAAGTTTTGATTAATCAATCTGGGATTGAAGATGAGGCTAACTGGAAGATATTGCATGAAACCCTACTTGAGGGATATCACATTAAATCTCTGCATAAGGATACTTTTTATCCCTATGGATTAGACAATATTAATGTTGTTGAAAACTATGGTCAGAATTCACGAGTCATCTTTCCATTTAAGCGCATTGAAAAACTAAGAGATATCCAGCCTTCCAATAGAGTGATTGATGGCACCATTACATCCGTATACAGCTTATTTCCTAATGTGAGTATCTCAGTGCTATCGAAGCATACTAATTTAGTTATTTTGGAACCAATGAGCCCGACCCGGTCAAAATGGGTTATATATACCTTGATAAACAAAAACAATAAGAAAGAAAAATTATCTAGAGAAGATGCTATGAGAGATGCAAAATTTGTTGGGGACACTGGTCAGGATGAAGACCGTGAAGCAGCAAGAACGATTCAGCAAACTTTAGGTACCAAAGCTAATGATCATTTAACATTTGGCTATTTTGAAAAAGCCATTGTGAATTTTCACTCACACCTAGCTGAATATTTAGATCAATAAGAAGTTGTCAGTGCCCTATATTATTGAGGGGAATATTAGGGCACAGACTAAAGAAACTATGATTAGAAAGTTAAATTAAATTTAACTCCATAGTTTCTTCCGGGCAATGGAACTTCTGACTTGACGTAAGATGAATGGTTTCTTGCCACTTCATCAAGCAAGTTATTTCCAAAAATAGAAACACTCAAATTTGAATTTCCAAGATCAAAAACCTTGGTAAGTCTCGCATTAAGCATTTGATAGCCGTCGGTAGTGGTCTCGCCTTCTCCAACATCGCTTTGCTTATCAACATCTTTAAGCATCAATTTAAAAATCATACTGTCTTTTGCGTAAGCTAAAGAATACATATTTCTGGCTGGAGTGATTCTTGGAACATCATGCCCATCATCAAAACTTGCAGAAACCTCATCCCTTGAGTATCTAAGATCCAATGTGCCTGAAGCAAGTTCAAACATTCTTCCAACCTGAAGTTCAACACCTTCAAATTCAGCATTTTGTTGCATGAAATTTGCAAGCGTTAAGCCTTCATGATCATCATGGCCTTCCTCATGCTCTTCATCATGCTCTTCATGCTCCTCTTCACTTTCATCCATCAGGTAGATGTAATTATCAACACTATTTCTATACATCGTAAATGATGAGTAAGCGCCTTCATTGTTATAGTTAACAGTGAACTCAAAATTGGTAGATTCTTCTACTGCTAAATTTGTATTACCCACCTCAAACCTTTGCGAGACTAAATGCGGGCCGTTCATAAACAACTCAGTCGCACTAGGAGCGCGCTCCACACGAGCAAAACCAAAATCAATATCAAAGAAATCATTTAGGTCGCGCTTTAGAGACGCTGCAAAACTAATGTTATCGAAGCTTTTATCAAAATAGCTAGTTTCACCTTCTTCTTCATGATGCTCTTCTTCATCATGGTGCTCTTCTTCTTCATGATGCTCTTCGGATTCAGTGACGGAGCCACTTCGATCAATTCGATCAAACCTTAAACCTAAGTCTAGGACATATTGACCATAATCTTGGGTAGAAAAATATCCAAAAGTAGTCTCATCTGAAGTAACTGGATTCATGAATGATTCAGCACCAATAACTGAAGACTCTTCATCAGCAACATTGATTACAAACTTTTGATTACCTGCAAGATTAAAAGTTAAACCAAATTCAGAGGCGTCATTTGCAAATGTTGTAGGGCCTTCTTCATGCCCATGCTCATCGTGATCTTCTTCTTCATCATGATGCCCTTCTTCCTCGGCATGTTGCTCAATTAATACATAGTCAGTGTCTCTGAAGGAGTAATCAATTGCACTTAATAGGGATCCATTTACATTATAAGAGCCCTTAATATCAAGTTTGTCTGAATCAGTTGTTGCGAAAATACGCTCTTCTTCGTGCTCTTCTTCTTCATGCTCATCCTCATCATGATCTTCTTCACTATGCTCATCATGACCATGTTCTTCTCCATGAAAAGGGATGCCATGCATATTTTCTAAAGACTTAACTGAGATACCAAAATAACCCCAGTCTCCTGTTTTTGAGATGCCAATGTTAGTAGACTCTAGCTCATAATCTGAGTTGGCAAGAAAACCCTCGTCTTCATCATGATGCTCTTCTTCTTCATGATCTTCGTCTTCATCATGATGCTCTTCTTCTTCATGCATGATTACACCATCGGGTACATCAAAGTTACCGAAATCGGCATTTTTATAAGAGAGCGCAACGTTGAAACCACCAACATTGTCAGTGAAGGTGAAATTGGTTGCATCACCGTCAGCAACTGACTGAGATTCAGCCCCAATATTAAATACAGGACCATCAAAATCTGTCTTGGAGATTGTGTTATCAACAATGTTTACAATTCCTCCAATGCTGCCATTTGCATAGAGCAGTGATGAAGGTCCTTTGACAATTTCAATTTGTTGAATGTTATTTAGATCAGTATCGTTTGGATGATCTGGACCGAGTGCTGAAACATCTCTATTAACCATCCCATTATCTAAAACTTTGACTCGTGTTCCAGACATTCCTCTAATAATTGGTTGCCCAATTGCAGATCCATAATCAGCAGATGAAACACCTAATAGGTCGTCAATTGCCTCTCCCAAACTACCGTTGGCATTCGTATCAATTTCATTTCCATCTACGACATGCAATGATCCGTTGATTTCAGTGTTAACAAATGAAGAAGTAACAATAACCTCTTCTAAATCTTGTGCGGTTATATTTAAGATTGAAAGTGCACCTATAACCAAAAATGCTTTAAATGTGTTCTTCATATCTACCTCCGTGAAGAAAATTTAAGAAATGGGGAAAGTCTTAAATTTTTGGAGGTGCTCGAGTGGAATAACTTGTTGTTAATTGAGGGTCTAATAAACTGGCTGAAGTAATTTTTTTTGGTATTTCTTTTGCAACTTCACTGATCTTATCTATATCAATACTAGATTCAGTTACATCATTGCTGCAGATATGACATTCAATGCTGTCTTCCTCAGTGGAATCATTATGCAAAAAAGGATCTGCAGATATGCTGAAAGCAAAAAATATGCCAGAAAAAGCTAGCAAAGCTCTCTTTGTAATTAAGTTATGGATCCTCATGAGTGTGATAATGTAACACAAATTATCACAAAGATTAATAAAAGCCCCAACTTGAATGGGGCTTTATGTAATATTAATTCAACTTGTATTTGATATTGAGTTGGAAATTATTTTGTGGCATTGAGAAGTTAGTAGGCCTAAATGCGTCCTCAAATGCTAATGAATCATCATTAATAAAATTGAATTCAAATTTATTAACTTTATTCTTGCTTGCTAAGGCAAATTCTTCGGTTACTTCCTCATCAGAGTCCCTGTTTAAAAAATAAATCAAGCCTCCGACAAGCAATAAGCCAGCAGCAGCACCACTGCTACCACTTCCATAACCGCCTCCACCTGAACTACCGCCTGAACTGCTGTCTCCACTACCACCACCGTGGTAAGAAGCAAAACTTAAAGGCGCCATAACCAGCATGGAGATTAATAATAGATTTCTCATAATTTTTCTCCTATTTTAAATTTTTTAAGTGCTGGGCGTCCTAAGTATGTAAGGTATATGTGTGCCCACATAAACCAAGACTTAGGCAAAACAACGATATAAATATATCTATGGTCAAAATAGAATTTTTCAATATTTTGTTTATTTGAATGTGGAATTTGGGTGACGCATAATTATTTGATGGGCATTACAGTAGAAAAAACAAATGCATCATGCGGAGCCTATGTAACTGGCATAGATCTTTCTCAAAAGATATCTGATGATCTTGGTGGCTTGCTAAGAGAGCATTGGCTGGAGAATAAAGTTTTAATCTTTCCAGATCAAAACCTGACCGATGATGATTTAGAGAATTTTTCTCTAGCATTTGGTGAATTAGGAGACGATCCTTTTTTTGGTCACATAGATGGGCACAAAAACATTGCTGCCATCCAACGTGATCCCAATGAAACTACTCCCATCTTTGCAGAAGTCTTTCACACAGATTGGAGCTTTTTAGATATTCCGCCTGCTGGTACTTGTCTTTATGGAATCATTATCCCTCCCAAAGGTGGCAATACTTTATTTGCTGATCAAGTTAAAGCATATGAAAATCTGCCCTCTCACCTGAAAGATAAAGTTGACTCACTAATTGCAATTCATTCTGCTGAATTGGGTTACGCACCAACTGGAGCGTACGGGGAAGAGGATCAAAAAAATGGCAGGTCAATGAAAATTATTCCTAGCGAAAAGGCTCGTGAAAAATATAATCACCCTCTGGTTAGAACTCATCACGAAACCAATCAGAAAGCCCTCTACTCCTCTGCAGCATACATCCAAGGTTTTGAGGGCCTTGAAAAAGAAGAAAGTGATAATCTTTTAATTGAGCTATATGAATGGCAAACCAAAGAAGAGCTCATTTACTCTCATAAGTGGTCAGAAAAAATGCTTGTGATATGGGATAACAGATCTCTATTGCATGCTGCAACAGGCGGGTATGATGGATATCAGCGCCTCTTGCATAGAACCACTGTAGCCGATACTCGGTTTTAGGATAAGATTCAAAATGTCAGCTCATCTGGCTGAAAATTAGTAGTCCTGCTATGCCTAACTGAAAAACAAGAGTAATGGTGAGAATTATTTTTGTTAAATTACTCGGTTGAAGTTCTTTATCAAGTTTATTAACTAAATATAAGGCGCCAATGTTAACGATTGGTAATCCTAGTGCAGCCCAAATACCGGCTATCATCAATAACAAAATTGGATTTGGGAGAATAAAATAAGCCAGGCATGAAAATGCTGGGATTAAAAATGCGATGTAATGTATGAGGGTTTGTCTTGTGTTTCCTTTTTCAACAATCAAGCCCATTGAAATGAAATAATCTGAAATTGTACGAGTAAACGCTGCGGTGCCTGAAAGAAAAGTTGAAAATAGAACAAAGAATGTTAATGGGATGAAAAACCATCTAGCCCATTCTCCTAAAATACTAGTGAACATCACCAAAAGTGTTTGGATAATGTCTCCGTTAGGAGGTGGGTACAGACCCTGAGAGTTTAAAATTGATGCCCCTAATAAAAAGAACGGAATGGTACCAATGGTAACGAGAAAAACTGTTATCCAAACATCGGTTTGCATAGTCTTAATCCAATTTCTAACTTGTTTTGGATCGTCATCATGGTTTGAATATCCTTTTTCTTTGCACCAGTATGTATAGGCCATGATTTCGCCATAACTAATTCCTGTAAATCCAAAAACTGCTAGCGCTAATGCTGTATGCTCGGTTGGAAACTTAAAACTTAGGCCTCCCAGGATATCCTCTGCTTGAATCGAGAAAGGTGTAGATTGCATAGCAATTGCAATGATTAAAGTGACAATAGAAAAAGTAAAAACCATAGCTAGTAAAATTTTTTCTAGAGAGTGGTAACCTCCGATATACAAAATCAGCCAAGTAATAAGACACAAGAGAAATACCCAAGTCTCGACACTGATAATTGAAATCATCAAATATCCAGATTCAGCAACTGCACCAATCAAGCCGCCCATTCCTGCAACTGATGGAATAACTCCAATAAACATAAACCATACCAACCATGAAGCCTGCTTATTATTAAAGTTGGT
>CENJ01059994.1_pt1 | contig 10229 bp, 7 predicted proteins | sample 356161 | NCBI WGS metagenome assembly CENJ01 (sample SAMEA2619531, study PRJEB7988) | marine metagenome | biome: marine biome (ENVO:00000447); feature: surface water layer (ENVO:00002042); material: "saline water (ENVO:00002010), including plankton (ENVO:xxxxxxxx)" | depth 5 m | reverse complement strand
GCTTTGCCAGAATGGTAAATGTTTGAGGGAATATGAACTATGCTGCCCGGACCATAGTTCTTTTTAATTCCATTAGATGTAAACTCAAACTTACCTTCAACTACATGCATTATCTGTTCGTGAGGGTGGTTGTGTTCTGGGATAATAGCATTTTGATCAATATCCCAAAACACCCAAGTCATTTTCTCTCCATGAATAACTTTACCATGACAACCAGGCATTATTTCACGTGCTTCTATTTTATTTAATTTTGTTTCCATTTGTGAAAAAAATAAGTTTTATGAAATTTAAATAATAGTTTAAAAACTACTCAAAAGAAACTATCTTTCCCAAATATAAATCATAAATCATAAATCATAAATCATGAATACAGAATTTTCTGAAAACTTAAAGTTGCCTGTAATTGCAGCACCTCTTTTTTTGATTTCTGGACCGAAGTTGGTAATAGAATGTTGTAAAAATGGAATAATTGGGACATTCCCAGCATTAAATAATAGAACATCAGAAGGTTTTGAAAAGTGGATTATTCAAATAAAGCAAGAGCTCGCAGATTTTGAGAAAGAAACTGGTAAAAAAGCAGCCCCTTTTGGAGTTAATTTAATTGTTCACCCCACGAACATAAGGGTTAAAGCAGATCTCGAGATATGTGTCAAGCATAAAGTACCCCTAATAATAACCTCATTGGGAGCGGTGCCAGACCTAGTTAATTCTGTTCATAGCTACGGAGGATATGTATATCATGATATCATAAAAAGAAGACATGCTGAAAAAGCTTCTGAAGCTGGGGTTGACGGACTAATCCTCGTTGCCGCGGGTGCTGGAGGGCATGCGGGTTTCATTAATCCGATGGCTCTTATAAACGAAATTAAAAGTTTTTTTGACAAAACAATTATTCTTTCTGGGTGCATAAGCAATGGTGTTGATATAGCTGCAGCAATACAAATGGGGGCTGACTATGCATATATGGGCACTAGATTTATTAACACCACTGAAAGTAGAGCAGATGATGGATATAGAGAAATGATTATAAATAGTAAAGCTGAAGATATTGTTTACACCGCTGCGGTTTCAGGTGTTAATGCTAACTTTCTACGACCCAGTCTAGAGGCTGTGGGGATAACTGAAGAAATGTGGAAGAACACAAAAAAAATGGATCTAGGCAACGAACTTGACGCAGCTAAAGAAGAAGCAAAAGCATGGAAAACAATTTGGTCGGCAGGACAAGGTGTTACGGCAATCGACGATAGTCCGTCAGTTAACAATCTTGTATCAAGATTAAAAAAAGAGTTTAGTCAAGCTATAAATAACCAGATTAAAACAACATCGAAGTTTTTGGATTAGTTAGTTAACCATTTGAAACTAACTTAGCTGAAGTTTGGATTTAATTTTCTTATAATTTTGAATCACTTCCTCAATCCTACCCTGTTTATCATTTTTAAGTTTTCTAATAACTTCTTTTCCGCGTTCGTTAAATTCATTATTTACGTTTTTAGCGCTCCACAACACCAACTCACTCATAACAGGGTATAAACCAATACCTTTATTGGTTAAATAATAGCATTTTTCCTTTTTGTTATCTTTACGGTACCTGAAATCCAAAATTTCATGATTGTTGAGCCATTTGAGTCTTTGTGACAAAATATTTGAAGCAATTTTTTCAGGCCCATTCATAAATTCTTTAAAAGTAGTTTTGCCCCCTAATAAATCTCTAATAACAATCAATGACCATTTGTCCCCGACAATATCAAGAGCATTACACATAGGGCATCCACTTCTATAAAGCATAGTTAAAAATAAAAAAAAATGTTTAATTATCACCAACGAAATTAAATAATTTGTAAAACAAAAACATCTTTTTTATTAATCTTTTAAAATTTAGCCCTGTTTTTTATCGATTTTACAAAAAAAACCACAAAAAAATTATCACTTGCAAAATGCAAATAATTTTTATAAATTTGACTTTAACCAAAACTAATTCTTTTTAGAATTTAACCTCATATCTTCTTGGATTTGAGGTTTTTTTATTTGTTTATATTTACTCCTTTAAACTATGATTAGAATTTTTTATATTTTAACTATACCTCTATTAACTTTTTTTTTATCATTTTTAATTTCGATTGACAATAATGAACTTGGCTTTTTTATAAAGGTGATTACCTTAATTTTCATTTTACAATTAACCGGTTTCATACCTTCTTTTTATTTAAAATCAGAAAAATACTATGATTTATTTGGTGGATTAACATTTGTATCTTCAATACTCTTAATGTTATTTTTAAAATTTAGAATCGCTAGTGACTTAAATATTAGAGAAATAATTTTAGCTTTATGTGTACTTCTTTGGACAATTAGGTTAAGTTTTTTTCTGTTTCAAAGAGTTAAAAGGGTAGGTAAAGATGTAAGATTTGATAATTTAAAATTTTCACTCTCTAAATTTCTCCTAGCATGGATGACACAGGGTCTATGGGTTTTCATATGTTTATTCCCAATTTTAGTCGTTTTTTCGTCTCCTGCTAATAATGATATCACGTATCTTACTCTCGGATGTTTACTCTATCTGTTTGGTCTTCTGATTGAAATTATTGCTGATTATCAAAAAACAATTCACAATAAACTAAATAATAAAAAGCGTAAATTCATATCTAGTGGACTTTGGTCTAAATCAAGACACCCTAATTACTTCGGAGAATTTTTGATATGGACTGGGATTACGATAATTTGCTTCCCAGTTTTCTCAGGATTTAAATATTTATCTTTAATTACTCCAATTTTTATATATTTTCTACTCAATTATATTAGTGGTGTCAATTTACTGGAAAAGAGAGCCAAAGAAAAGTGGGGCAATAACCCAGAATATGTTAAATATTTAAAAACCACACCTAAATTCTTTCCTAAAATTTTTTAAGTTGAAGTATTTTTTAATTTTATTTTCCATATTAGTAAGCATGGCTCAGCAGACAGAAACGCAATCATACGATGTTATAGAAAAACATGACAATATTGAAATTAGATATTATCCTCCAGCTGCAAAGGTTATGTCAAAGGGTAAAATAAATGGAAACTCAAATTTCAGAAATCTATTCAATTACATTTCTGGGTCAAATTCTAAAAATGAAAAGATTTCAATGACAACCCCCGTTTATATGAAAAATGATAAAGAAAATCAGATTATGGAGTTTGTCTTGCCTAAAAAGTTTAATGATAAAGAAATTCCAATACCAGTTAGTAACAATTTAGAAGTTTACAAATCTAAAGAGGGAACTTACGCTTCCATTCGTTATAGCGGTTATAATAATATTGAAAAACAGGCACTTAATACAAAAAAACTTGTTAATAAATTAAGAGAATTAAATAGGAAGGTAGTAGGAAAGCCTATTTTATTGTCCTATGATGCACCATATAAATTCTATAATAGACGAAATGAGATTTTATTTGAATTGTCTAATTAATTTATCAGATAGTCCAGCTGTAATTTTTTAAAAGATAAATTAAACTCAGAAACGTCGTTTGTCATTAATTTATTAAATATTTCGATTTCCTTATCAATTTTTTCTGATAGTTCAGTCATCAGTTTTTTGTCCTGGTCTGTAGGAGGAAAATCATTCATAGTTACTAAATCAGCAATGTGTCCAAGTTTATTGGTTAATTTGATTGGAAAATTAAGGGGGTCTTGCCTACTTTCATTCTTAGTTTGATATAACGCATTTTCCACTGTACTAAGGGAATCAATTAGGAAATTAGCTTTCTTAATGATATTTTCAGCGTCCTTGTTATCAGAAAAAGTAGTTAAAAAATCATTTAATTTTAATTTTGTTTTTCTAATTTTTTTTATGGACTGATGCGCCTTAGAAAGAGTCTTATTTATTTGGTTTACAAAATTAAATTGTTCTCTCATTTGGTCAACTGTACTTTCTGAAGTTGGTGACTTCAATATTTTAAATGAATTTTCAAATTCAAAATTGTTCACCGAAAGTCTAACCTGGTAAGTCCCAGGTACTGCCTTTGCCCCATTTAAAGATGCGCTCCACATTACCATTCCATCGAAATTTTCAGCTCCTGGGTATTTGTAATCCCAAACAAAAACATTTCCACCATCTTTTACTTCCAATTTATTATCATCATCTGATGTACTAAACTTTCTAATTTCATTCCCTTTTTCATCGTGAAAACTCAATTCAACTTTATCAGAACCTTTATTGTAAGATGGAATATAAAAATGAATCTCTACTCCATTTGGTTTATTTGTACCCATAGTAAGTGAGCTTTCCCCCCCACTACCTCTTAATCTGTAGGTTGGTTTTGGCTTAAAGAGATATGGATTCTTATCAGAGTTTGGAAGCTGGTGAAGAACGGTTAGATCATCAAGCATCCATATACTTCTTCCTTGGGTTGCTACAATCAAGCTATTATCTTTAATTGTCAAATCTGTGATGGGGACAATAGGCAAATTCTGTTGAAAAGGCTTCCAACTATTACCATCATCAAAAGAAATATATAAACCCGACTCGGTACCTGCGTATAAAAGACCTTTTCTAGCCGGATCTGCTCTTAATACCCTAGTGAAGTTTTCATTTTTTATATTGTTGGTAATTAGTTCCCAAGTCATACCATAGTTTTCTGTACGGTACAGATAAGGTTTAAAATCACCGGTTTTGTATTTTGTCCCAGCAACATAGCAAGTTCCAGGATCGAATGGAGACGGATCGATACTATTAATCATCATCCATTCAGGCATATTTTTTGGAGTTACATTTGTCCATGTTTTCCCACCATCTTTCGTCAAGTGAATAAGTCCGTCATCACTTCCAACCCAAATTAAACCACTTTTTAAATTGGATTCTCCACCAGCGAAAAGTGTACAGTAATATTCCACACCTGTATTGTCTTGAGTGATGGGACCTCCAGAAGATTTAAGTTTTTCAGGTACGTTTCTTGTTAGATCTGGGCTAATTATTTCCCAACTCTGACCTTCGTTTTCAGTAACATGGACATGATTAGAAAAAGCATACATTTTTTTAGCGTTATGAGGACTGAAAAAAATCGGGAAGTTCCATTGAAAACGGTATTTCATGCCCTCAGCTCCGTACCCCATGGGATTGTCTGGCCAAACATTAATTCCTCTTTCACTTCCGTTTTTGTGATTAACTCTGGTTAGATATCCACCATAACTTCCACCATATACTATATCGTTATCGTTAGGATCTATAGCTATGTGGGCTGACTCACCGCCTGCAGAAGGTTCCCAATCGCCTTCGTCTATATATGATCCATTACTTCTATGTTTTATTCTTACAGTGGAATTATCTTGCTGAGCAGCGTAAATTCTGTAAGGGAAAGAGTTGTCAGTAGTGACACGATAAAATTGTGCTGTTGGTTGGTTATGATATGTGCTCCAGGTTTCCCCTCCATCGTAAGTCACCTGGGCACCACCGTCGTCCCCTATAATCATTCTATTATTATCTTCTGGGGCAATCCAAAGGTCGTGATGATCACCATGAGGTGCATTGTGAGATGTAAAAGTTTCACCACCATCTGTTGATTTGTGATAAGAAACATTCATTACATAGACTTTATTTATGTCTTTTGTATCTGCGTAGATTTTAGAATAATACCAAGCACGCTGTCTTAAAGCTCTGCTATCATTTACATGTGACCAAGTTTCTCCGCCGTCATCGGATCTATATACTCCTCCCTTATCTTTATTTTCAACAATTGCCCAAACCCTATCTGAATTTACAGGAGAAACAGTGACACCAATAATTCCTAATATTCCTTGCGCAAATCCTTTGTTGCTACTTATTTTCCTCCAATTATTTCCCCTGTCTGTACTTTTCCAGAGTATAGACCCCTCGCCTCCACTACTAAGACTGTAAGGAGTTCTTTTAACTCTCCAAGTTGCAGCATATAGATTTCTTGGATTATTAGGATCAATTACAAGTTCTACTGCCCCAGCATGATTGCTTTCGAAAAGAACTTTTGACCAAGTTTTACCACCATTGGTACTTTTATAAACTCCTCTTTCAGAAGTAGGTTTGTAAATATTTCCTAAAACAGCGGCATATACAATGTCTGGATTTTGAGGGTCAATTACAATTCTAGGGATATGTCTAGACTTTGGGAGTCCACAACTTTTCCATGTTTCTCCGGCATCTTCTGACTTCCAAATTCCGTATCCAGAGGAAACATTACCCCTAACTGTTACCTCTCCCCCTCCAACATAAATAACGTTTGGATCACTTTTTGAAACGGCTACAGCACCAATACTTCCACCAAAATAGCCATCTGAAATATTTTTATAAGTTTTTCCTCCATCGGTGGTTTTCCAAATTCCACCACCGGTTGAACCAAAATAAAATAAATTGGGATTACCTTCTACGCCTGTTACAGCGCATGATCTACCACCTCTAAAAGGGCCAATTTCTCTGAATTTAAGCGAAGAGTACAAGGATTGATCATAAATGACTTTATTTTTTTGACTTTTATTTTTTCTCTGTGCAACTATTTCAAAAGAAAATAAAAGAATGACACAAAGGGATAGGTTGAAAAACTTAATTAATTGCATTTTTATTGATTTTTAACCTAATTTAACTTAAAATAAAATTAAAAAGTATATTTATTTATAATTAAAAACTATGAGGAAAAAGATTTTATTACTTTCAATAACCTTAATATCTACTGTTTACTCTATTGAAGCTCAGGGTATTAGGACAATTAAAAAGGAACTCCAACAATCAATTGAAAAACATGAGAAAGAATTAATCAAAACTAGTGATGCAATTTGGGAGGCTGCTGAAACAGCATTATTAGAATTTAAATCTTCAAAAATATTAATAGACCACGCCAAGAGAAATGGATTTGACGTTGAAGAGGGTGTTGCCGGCATAAAAACTGCTTTTACAGCATCGTATGGGTCTGGTAGACCAATTATTGGAATATTAGGAGAATTTGATGCTAATGCTGGAATTTCACAAAAAAGGAAACCAGTAAAAGAATCCAGAATTCCTGGTGGTGCGGGTCATGGTTGTGGTCACAATCTTTTTGGAACAGCAAGTCTTGGTGCAGCTATTGCTATCAAAGAGCAAATTGAGAAAGGAAATATAAAAGGAACTGTAATATTTTACGGAACACCTGCCGAAGAAACAATTTTTGCCAAAGTATGGATGGTTAGGGAGGGTTTATTTGACAAATTGGATGTATGCATGGATTGGCACCCTGGAGATGAAATCGAAGCTGGAACACAAAGCTCTAAGGCCCTTGTTGATTTTAGAGTAAAATTCCGTGGTAGTTCAGCTCATGCATCCTCTGATCCTTGGAACGGGAAAAGTGCAGCTGATGCAATGGAGTTATATACAACCGGGTTAAATTACTATCGAGAACATATTGAACCAACAGCGAGAATTCATTACCAAATTGAGAAAGCTGGGGATGTGGTTAACGTTGTCCCAGATTACGCTCAGATATGGACTAGGCTGAGACAAAACAACAGAGCAGGTGTTGATGTTTTGTATGAAAGGGCACTTGATATAGCAAAAGGAGCTGCTCTAATGACAGGGACTACTTATGAAACTAAGTTAATCTCAGGAATTTATGAAATACAAGTAAATAGAACAGGTGCAGCAATTTTGCAAAAAAATCTAGAAACATTAGGTGAAATTACTTACAGTGATAGTGAATTAAATTATGCTAATACCATTTTAAAGGAAACGGGGAAGCCTCAAAATGGTATAGATGGTAAAATTTATCCACTTAAACCAACGCTACCTGCACAAGGTGGTTCTACAGATGTTGGAGACGTAAGTCAAGTAGTATCTACAATTAGTTTAGGAGTTACAACTGCGGCAAGTGGAGGCCCCTGGCATTCTTGGGCTGTAGTTGCTTGTACTGGAATGTCCATAGGTCATAAAGGTATGATTTATGCCGCAAAAGCTTTATCTATGACTATGGCGGATCTATACAAAAACCCCTCTTTAATTAGTGCTGTAAAAGAAGATTATTTGAAAAATAAACAATACGAAAAATACGCCCCCAGGATTTTACCTGGCCCGCCTTCATTAGAATAGTTTTATGTACAAATACTTATTATTTATTTTCCTTTCTTTTGCAAAAATCGATTGCTTTTCTCAAGCTGTTTTACCCCTAAAGGATAGGGTTAGAGCTATAGAGGAAATACAAAAAGATAGACTGGAAAACCTTTTGCCGCAGCTTATGGAAAGAGAAAAAATTGACTGTTGGGTAATAATTACAAGGGAATACAATGAAGATCCAATAATTAAGAGTCTTCTTCCTCCAACATGGTTGAATGCTAGAAGAAGGACAATTCTTGTTTTTACACTTGATGAATCTTCAAATAAAGTTGACATGGCCGCAATCACTAGGTATTCTTTTGGAAGCTTAATAGAAAGTGTTTGGGATAAAGAAAAAGAACCTGATCAAATGAAGGCACTTGTGGATTATCTTAAACTTAAGAACCCAAAAAAAATTGGTATAAACATATCGGATACCTACGGAATTGCTGATGGATTGTCTGTAACAGATCACAAATTATTAATGAACTATTTACCACAACCCCTTAAAAAAAGGGTTATAAGCTCAGAGTCTCTAGCGGTTTCGTGGGTGGAAACTAGAACCGAGAAAGAAATGATACTATTTTCCCACTTAACAGAAATAACCCATAATGTAATTAAGGATGCCTTCTCAACAGTTGTTATCACTCCTGGAGTTACAACTACTGACGACGTGGTATGGTGGATGAGAGAAAAGGTTTCATCAATGGGACTAAAAACTTGGTTTCATCCAACAATTGATGTTCAACGTGCTGATGATAGCGATCTTTACGCTTTTGACGCAAAACAAAAGTTTGATATTATTCAACCTGGCGATTTAGTTCATTGTGATTTTGGTATCACTTATTTAAATCTTAATACAGACTGTCAACAACTTGCATATGTTTTAAAACCCAATGAAGTTGACGCACCTAAGTATTTAAAAGATGGCCTTAAAGCTGGGAATTTATTAGAAGATATACTAACCAGTAAATTCAAAGAAGGAATAACAGGAAACGAAGTTTTAAAAATTTCAAGAAAGGAAGCTATTGAAAAAGGTTTGAGACCTCAAATATATACGCATCCGCTTGGCCTTTTTGGTCATTCTGCAGGCACTATTATTGGCATGTGGGACAATCAAGGGTTTGTTCAAGGCACTGGGGAATGGAAGTTAAATGCAAATACAGCCTATGCGATTGAGTTAAACACCAAAGTTTATATAAAAGAATGGGGCAAGGATGTTAGAATTATGCTTGAGGAACCAGGTTTTTTTTCAAAAGACGGCTTCAGATATATAAATAAAAGACAAGAAAAATTTCATTTGATAGGAGAATAAACGAGAAATTTCTTTTAGGCGGAATTACTTTCTTTTTGAAAATAATTTAAATGAAAAACTCTTAACTAACATGTTTTTATTTAGTATTAAGATCAAAAAAGCAAGTAACAAAAAGACTATCTTAATGAAAAGTAACTTAGATTCCATACAAATATTTAACTAAAATTAAGAAGTTATGTTTTTCGTAAAATCGAGTAGGTTTTAACTTTTCAACAAAGTTACTAAGAATCTCAAGTTGATTTGAAATTAATTTTAGACAATATATTTCAGGTTTGTTTATGAAGGGTGGCATTAAATTATATGGAAATACGAACCTCCCCGTTGTTGTCAAATGTTAATTTTTGGTTATTTACATATATAAAACAATCCTGATTTAAACTTAAAGAGCATTGAAACAAGTTTTTACTGAACTCAATTTTATAAATATTTTGTCTAAAATTAATTTTAAATTCCAGAGCTTCCCAATTTTTAGGTAAGCAAGGGGTAAAATGAAGTGAGTTGTTTTTTACTCGCATCCCAGCAAAACCCTCGACAATTGTTAACCAACTACCTGCCATAGAGGTAATGTGTAGCCCTTCCTCAACCTCCTTATTATAGTCATCTAAGTCTAACCTAGAGGCTCTTTTAAAAAGTTCGTATGCTGATTTAGTTTTTTCTAATTTACAAGCAATTATTGAATGAATACATGGTGAAAGAGATGATTCATGGACTGTAAATTTTTGATAAAATTCATAATTATTTTTAATTGATTCAATGCCAAACTTATCTTCAAAAAAGTATATTCCTTGAAGAACATCCGCCTGTTTTATATATGGAGATCGTAAAATTCGATCCCATGACCAATTTTGATT
>CENJ01173296.1_pt1 | contig 10230 bp, 9 predicted proteins | sample 356161 | NCBI WGS metagenome assembly CENJ01 (sample SAMEA2619531, study PRJEB7988) | marine metagenome | biome: marine biome (ENVO:00000447); feature: surface water layer (ENVO:00002042); material: "saline water (ENVO:00002010), including plankton (ENVO:xxxxxxxx)" | depth 5 m | reverse complement strand
TGTTTTCTATATGGATGAGCCGATGTTGAAGAGTGCTTACAATGCCCGAAGGAAAAGTTGGGGGCGTAATAAAAAGAAGCGCGGGATCAAGTTCTTCAAAAGTAAGCAATACAGGATGAGGAACAGGGGCAGGATCAAAGTAAAACAAAAGATCCGCCGCAAAAAACTAAAGCGCAATCCAAAGTTCAAACGGATGCAAGCAATCCGTCGGAGAATGCAAAAGCAGAACCCAAGACGGTTCAAACTGCGTGTTGGCGAGGTTCTTACTTCGCCTGAAATCGCGTTCGTCGCGGGCAAGCAAATGCGGCTTGGGTTTGTTCGTAATGTTTCTACGATGACAGGATGGGTGACTTACAAGTTGGGGAGCGGTCGAGTAGCCTCGATGCCTTTACCTGCGTTTTGGAACTCCGTTGTGTTCCTCGAAGAAACCGACTTAGAAGCAATGTTTGATTTGATTGACGCTGAGATCGGTCTTGGTGCTTACGAGTTAGAACTGAACGCTGACCATATGCGTATGTGTATGGAGATGATGGAAGTTGATGGTAAGTCTGAGGCTTTCAAGGAAATGTGTTTGTCTGAAACGGGCGTGGCTTCAGTTGATGCGATGACCCCCGACCAGTTGGAGTCGGTCGCCTCCAATCTCATTCATGAGATTTTGACGGGCGGTGGACGACAGGTTGACCGTTTACCTGAAGGCGATGTGTTTCCGAGGGACGATGACGATGTGGAAAGTTCAAGTGGTTTAGTGCCGCTTTATTTCGGTCAGGTGCGCTTTCCAGAGGAAGACAGTATCCCACAGCCCAATGCGTCCAGAGTAGCCGCCAGATGCGCGGATATGGGCGTATATGACAAGGCTGACCTTGTACGAAGGGAAACCAAGCCAAAAGAGAAATCGCCTTCCAGTGTTCCTGATGGGGATGAGGATGAATCGGCTTATGAAGGCTTACCGACTTGGATTGGTCCTAACAAACTTAAAGAGGAACGGGAGAACAGAACCCCTGCTCAGGGAATGTCTGTTGACCGAGATCGACCTGGCGCGCCGGGTTCAGCAAAGGTCATCCCAAGAGGTCAAGGGTTTGTGGGTCGCACGGCATCCCCTTCCCCTGCACAATCTCAGTTCATCAAAGGCTTGTTTGATAAGTTGGTTAGAAAGGGTTGGATTGACAGCTCGAAGGTATTGACCGACGAGCAGATTGAAACCCTTGATCCCAAAGCCGTGGATACACTCATCCGTGAACTCAAAGCCATTCGAAGTGAAAACAACGAATGGGAAGTTGCTTGGCATTACGGAAACGGAAGACCTAAGTGGCGAAAGAAAGCGCATCGGCAAATCGTTGCTACAAAGATGGCTGAGATTCTGGATGGTTGTTCGCCTAAAATTTTTGACAAGGCGTCCGACCTGTCGTTCTCTCGTAAGAGAATAGACCCAAGAAATGCTGTCTGGTTATTCGATGTGGCGAGCGGGTCTGAACCAAACAAAACTTATCGGGTTCGATTGAAAGCTCAACGCAAAGGAAACTTGAGAAACTTATCCAAAGCCGATGTTCTCGTTTCTTGCAACTGCAACTTTTGGCGGTGGCAAGGACCAGAGCATTGGGCGAAGCAAAGTGGGTACTTGTACGGAAAGCCTATGGGGACTGCTTCAAAGCCGAATGTCAAAGACCCCGATAAACAACACGCTGCGTGTAAGCATGTGGTGTCCGTTCTGAAGTACCTGAATAGTAGAAATGTGTTTTTCAGGGCTAAAAAGCCGCCAAAGCGGAAGGTTGTCAAGAACGGTACTGGTTCTGCGGGTATTATCCCCACGGGAGATGAATGATGCCTAACTATTCTTACCAATGCCAGAATCCAGATTGCGGGGAGCATTTCGACAAGATGCTCCCAGTATCTAAATACGACGAACCACAAGTCTGTCCTGTGTGTGGGCATTCTTCAGAAAAGCAGATTCATTCTGTCGGTTTTGTTCTTAGGGGCGATTCTTGGCCCGGAAAGAACATTCGCATCAAGAACCAGATGGCGCACAAAAACCGTCGCTTGACTGCAAAACAAAACGAAAAGAAACGCGACGCACCCCCTGTTCAACTTGCACCAAATGTTGGTGGGGAGAGGTGCGAGTCTTGGGCCGAAGCCAAAAAGTTGGCACAGTCTAAAGGCAAGGAAACATCTTCTTACGATTCTCTTATTCGTAAAGAAAAACGAGGTGATTTATGAGAGGCATTATCGGCAACATTCGTGAAAGGCATCCCAACCTTATTGATATGACCGTCACTAAAGAGGCGGGAATCCTTCAATACAGGGTAGGTGCTTCTAACAGTCTGAACGGTGCCTACGGCGCGGATAACGGCGTTTCTGGCACGGGTACTACTGACTACTTTGAGGTGGCTTCAGGCGCAGAGTATCGTTCCACTACCATCAAACAGAACAAGCCTCATGTAGCGCACGGTGCTGGTAGAGATCGAGGGCTTACTCGAATGATCTTCGATCCCGACGATTTCTTTGACCCTGCTGAAGAAGTTCCTTCGGACAATCAAACAATGTTTATGCGAGTTGAGAAATACTCTCAGGCTTTGGGTGCTTACGAGCCTAAAGGTCCGATCAACATTGTTTTACCGAAGCATTTTCTTCAAGGTGTCCGACCTGTGCTCACCTTGTACGGAAACGCCCCTGCGATTGCTTCGTCTGCGGGAGAGTTCCCAGCAGAGGGTGCAATGCACTTCCATCTTCCGATGTTTAGTTCTTCGATTTACATCGATAATCTCTCAAACACGAACGAGTTGCATGTTTCTTTCAGTCCGGGAATGCCGACCGTAGTTGTCAGACCCGAATCTACTTATGCGATGTATGACGCGAATGTGATGGAAGTTTTGGTTTCGAGCGACGCGGATAGCGGCGGTGGGGAAGCCGCCCCAGCCTTCAATATGTCTTTCGGTCTTCAGAATGGTCCGTGATTGACCAATAAGGCTCCAATAAAAACCAATATCCAAACGGGAAGTAACAATGCCCATTGAGGAGATACGATGAGTGATATTGAACAGAGGCGATATAGAACCTCTGACCTATATTATGCAGCGTATTTGCGTGTGGCTGGGGTTCAGTTGATCGAAACGGTTAGAGAAAAAAACCGGGTCTTTTTCGTGTTTGATCATAGTCCAAACATTAGAGATTTGAAAAACGAATACTTTAATCGCAAGGCTAAAGTTCCAGCCCTCACATATGCTGACGAGATCAGGAACATGAAAGCCCTGACTCATTTATAATGTCTGACAGGTTGAACATAATCGTTGAGTTTGTCCAAACTGAAGTCAAGTTGATTCAGAGGTCTATTCAAAACATCAACGCTTCGCGAAGCGTGATTCAGAATAAGTTCAACAGTCAGATAACAACGGTCGATCAAAAGATTGCGCGGCTTATATCTTCGTCAGGTATTGCTGCGGAACACAAGGCGTTGGTCAAAGAGAAAAGTGTCGCAGTTTCCGATAGAAATGAGGAACTAAAGAGACTTGATTCCATGATTGACGAGCAAAACAAGATCATAATGTATCTTGTAATGCGGTTAGAGCAGATGGTTTCAGAGGCGTCTGAAAGCCCAGAATAGGCTTCATTCCGTCGATTGGCATCAATTTCCTTTTTTTCAATCTCTTCTCAATAACGACTGCTATTAGTTGCAACCGATAAGTGCGCTTGGCGTTTTTGTCGGTTGTTGCCTCAACCACCCAACGAGGCAACTCATCTTATGATGTGTGTCTGGGTTTAGACTGACCAAATTTATTGAAGGGACAGACACGAGATCCTTACGAGGCTCTTTGATCTGCTAACCCGAGTAAAAACAAAAAAGACACACATACTTAGCGATCAATCTGCAAGGTGCAGATTTGACGCATCATTTTATTTACTTTTAGGAGTTAACTATGAGTTCCAATTACTCACAGATTAGCCTTACCATGTACGACATGGCTGCGGTTAATCCATTTGATTATCTCGTCTTCAAAAAAGACGGGGTAGAACAGCTCTCGGGTTCAGTCCAGAGCATTATGCAATCAGGTCAAGGCACCAACTCTGCTGGTTCCGTGACTGATAGATACGACATCCAGTTCCTACCCGATTTCTTTGGGGATATCGGAACGCTTGACGCCTCAATGGGCAACTTTGGGGATATGTCGTCTTGGACTGTTGAAGTCTATAACGCAGATCCACACAGTTCACCACCACCTGCGCCATCCGCTACTCGCGATGGTGAAGATGTGATGGACGGTGCTTTCTACGCACAGCAGATGCAAGGCTCTGGTAGCGGTTCAGGTTCTATGTTCGGTGGCAGCAGCGGTGGCAGCAGCGGTGGTTCATCGATTGAAACAGCGACTCAGGTGGCTATCGATGCTGCAAACGCAGGCGCGAGCCACACCTTTTCTGGTGATAAGTTCGTTTCGGTTATCGCTCGTCCTGATGCTGCAAACCAAGGCGTAAAGCGTGGTCGTCACCCAGAGGATATGAATCTTGCAAAGGGAGATCGTCTTGAGATCGGTCCTCTAAAGTTGGATTCGGCTTACCTCCAAGTAAGTTCGGTCATCCAAGGTCAGGTTTCAGATCTTTCTAACCACACTTCGACTTCACTTCTTGAAGGCGATAACAAGTATTTCACCACTCAGAGAGCCAGAGATTCTATCAGCCAGGTTTCTGAACAAGCTCTTGCTAACACCTTTGCCGATATTGGTAGTATCACCTACAATTCAGCATCGGGTGTTATTACGACTCGTCCACTGAACGAGAAGTACATCTGGGATCGTTTCTCTGAAACTGACGCTGCGATTGCAACCGCTATTGGGAATAGCAGCCAGTTGGCTACTTTCGCGTATGACAACACCACGGGTGGAATGGCTCACAAGGCTCACACTCTTGCTGATGTTATGGGATCAATGAGCGTCAAACAGCAAGGTGCTGCAAATGACGACGGTTTCGGTCTTAACTGGGACGCTGATGCTCGTCAGATGTACCTCGATCAAGATCTCTCTGATAACGGTGATGTGCAATTCAAGAGTTTGGTACTTAGCGGCGGCGGTCTAACTGTCGGTGCTCAAGGCTCTGCACAAGACGCTGTTATTTGGGGTAACCTTACTGTTAAGGGTGCCACGATTACGGCTAATACTGAGACTGTTCTGATCGAAGACAACATCATGTCTCTCAACCACGGTGAGAACGGTGCTCCTGCGATCAGCCCTGCTATCTCTGGTATGCGCGTTGAACTTGCAAACGACAACGCGCCATTCAAGGACGCTGCTTTCCTTTATGTTGCAGGTCCTTTGGGATCGGCACTCGCTGGTAAGTGGAAAGCCATCCAGATCAACGATGACAGCGATACTACTGGTGATCTGATGGATCTTGAGGTCAAAGACCTCGACGCTACTGAAGTTCGAGCCGACCTCACTGGTGATGTAACTGGTGATGTAACTGGTCGTATCACGAACATCACTCAAAAGCCTGACGGTTCTGATCACGATACTTCAGAACTTGCTGAAGATCCAAGCATCGACTTGGCAACTGACGCTGCTCCTGCTGCTTACTTCAACCGCGACCGCGTAAACGCAACTGCTGTTGTAGAGAAAGACGGACAAGATCGTCCTTTGGCACTTCGTGAAGCGGTTAATAATGCAACTAAGGTCAAGACTCTTTCACTTGAGTTGAAAGATGTTGCAGAAAGCGCAACTGGCGAAATCCAACTCCACAAGGATGCGGATGGTCTTTACGGTAAGATTGGTGTTTCTGACGACTCTGAGAATGACGGATCTACCCACGGTGGACTCGTTTACTCTGTAGACGCAAGCGGAATCAGTCAGTTCACTATGACAACACCAAAGCGTGACGATATTCAGGATCACTTTGATGTTGAACTTGAAAAAGATCAGACTTCTTTCGCTCGTGGAACTGGTTCTGACAGTCAGCCTGAAGTGTTCTTCGGTAGTATTCGTACAGAAATCGGTACCGATAACAGAAAGAGCACCATCCTTGACCAAGTGACTCGTTCAGAGGTTCGTGGATCTATCGACAACGCTGCTGTTGCTTCAGATAGTGACGACGGTCCTTTGGCTCGTTACGACAAGAGCGCAGGTTTGCTTGAGTGGCGTGATGGTTCTTCGGCTTATTACACCAATAAGATTGACTTGACTGGTTCACACGGAGCACTCGTACTCGATAACGGTAAACTTCAACTGAGCCTCGACGCTGACAGAATCCACAAGGTTCTCGCTGATCCTCGCGCTGGCGAAGCATTCCTCATGGACTTGGTAGAAGGCACGAACGCTTCAGGGCAATCCGAAGAAGGGTTCACCCTCGCTTCATCTGTCAAGTTGAAGGATGTTTGGGCTGGTTTCGAGAAATTAGCTGATGTCATTGATCTCTCCACAGGCGAAACCTCTGGTACTGCACTTGTAGGTTTCACTTACGACGCTGCTGCTGGTACTTTCAAAGTCAACGGTCCTTCTGAGTTGAAGGTCAAGCGATTGATCTCTGCTTCTGCTACGGCATCGGATAAGGTTAGTTCTGCTTCTCAAGACCCCGATGAACTCGCCAAGGTTGCTGAAATCAGCATTACTGATGGTGTGATTTCATCCAGTGCTTACTCAGAGTTGAAGGTCAAGCAGTTGATCTCTCACACTGCTTCAGCAAGAATTGGTGTGGACGCTACTGACTCTTCAGACTTGATGGGTAGCGTAAGCATTACTGATGGTGTGATTGCATCTTCATTCGCCACTGAAAAGAAGATCAAGAGCCTCTTCAGTGTTGAGTTCGTTGACGAGAATGGGCAAGTCATTTCTTCTGACGAGAACAACGATTCTCTTATCTCTTATGCAGACGGTGTGTTTACTGTAAACAAACTGACTCGGGGTGAGATTCGTAAGTATGTCAGTGGAGCCAACGCTCCTTTCGCTGGAACTGTTGCAGGAACCGATTCGGTTGCTACAATCGCTTACGATGACCTTCTTGGTGAGTTCAAGGTAACTTCACACAGTGTTGCTCAGGTCGAAGACTTCATTCACGATCGTTTGACCGCTACTGGTGATTCGGCTCTGTCCTATGAAGGTGGGGGTGCTTATAATCTTACCATTTCCCCTGCTAACCCTGCTGCAAGTCTTGAACTGCTCTCTGATGCAGGAACAAGTCTTGCTGACGCTGACGCAGAGGGACGCCAGCGTATGGCTTCCGTTTCGTGGAATGGTTCAGAGATCTCCGTAGAGTCGGTCAGTCTTCTTCAACTTCGTCAGAAGATCTTCCAGCCTCTAAGCAATGATATTATCGCTTACGCCCCCAGTACGGGTACTTGGAGTGCTTCTATCTCGGCAGATGCGGGTGCTGACATTACGCCAGCGACCGTTGAGGTTGAAGGAACTCAGCGTATTCAGGACGGTTCTCAGAAACTTGCGACCATCAGTCTTGATGCTGGAGACGCTTCGGCTGTCAAACTTTCTGTGATGGATCTTGACGATATGGTTGCTGCGGTTCGTGAACTTGCTGCGATCACCATCCCAGCCAACAATGTCGGTGCTTCTATCGACTTGGCTGGTGTGATTTCATTCGACGACACTGCTCGTCGTGGTGAGATGCACGCTGACTTTCTTGTAAACGAGTCTCTTGGACTTGAGAACAAGACTGGTAACCAACTTGATGGTGGTTACTTGATGAGTGCTGAAGGTAAGTTGCTTGGTCCTGATCAGGAAGGTTGGATCTGTGCTGGTATCAGTAAGGACGATGGGGTCGCTTCCGACGCTGCTCTGCCTTGCGCTATGCCAGTTCCAGGTGCGCTGTTTGATCTTCATGTAGACTCTAACTCAGCCGCTATTGTCGCAGGTGACATGGTTTACCTTGCGGAAGGTGGAAAGGTATCGAAAGATGCTCCTGACTTCGCAACTGGCACAGCCAACGGTAAATCCGCTGTCGTTGTCGGTGTTGCTAAGGAAGACGCCGCTGCTGGTAGAGTTAAAGTTCTTTGGACTCTTCAGTTCTTGTACAACTGCACATCACAAAGCTAATCTAAACTCGATGCTTGCATCGAATAGGTTATTTTAGATGGTTCCTTGCCCCCCTCATTCCCTTGTGGTTTGAGGGGGGCTTTTTTTTGATCTTCAATCTTCTCCTTATAGGATGCACCTTGTGTATACAGGAGGTCGCTATGTCAGCAGGCACAGTCGAAAAGCAACTGAAGATGGGCTTGGGTGAAGCCGTGCGCCGTCTTTTTGATCTTGAAGTAAGATTTAGACAGGGACGAAGAACCGAAGAGTTGACCACTGAGAGACTTTTGATCTTAGAGGCTCTTAATCGAGTTGAGATTGATCTCGGATTTGATTGCGATGATGACGGGGTTCCAGACACCGTTGAAATCTTTAAGAAAACTGCTTCTACATCGTGTTGTCGTATTCTACCTTCAGGTGGAGGCGGTAAAAAGAAGTCTTCAGGTCGTATTGGTCCGGGTAAGAAACTTCGTAAATAGTTCGTGGAGGTGAACCGTGGAACTACTAATCTTGTTTTTGTTTTTGTCTTATGGTCTGGCATTTGGTGCCGCCAATAAGATTCCTTGGTTGTACCCATCCTCATATTTAGAGGAGGGTGATGCCTCGGCTTGGAGGACAAGGCTACTTACTTGCCCTTATTGCCTCGGCTTTCATACAGGGTACATTTCGGCTCTGTTTATGTGGGGCTTCTTTGGGTTTCCCCCATTCGATTGGCATACAATCGTTTTCGGGCTGCTTATTGCAGCGTTCTCTTCGTCTGCTTGGTGCTACATCATTGACACCTATTGTCGTCGATTAGAGGCATACTCGTCTGAAGACAGTGAGTGATCTATGGGGTTGGGTCGTGCGCCATTCTTCCCTACGGGGCTGGTTGTAGTTGAGGAGGATGTACTCCTACCGACCACTCAACTTGTTACAATCATTGATCCCGAAACAGGGGAAACAACGACAATCGATAAACCCATTACTTTTGGTCCTGGTAAGGCTGTGGGCGTCATTGAAGAAGACGGAAAAGAGACGTTCAAGTTAGTTGGGGCGTGGAGAGATACTGGCAACCCTCATAACTTCTTAGGTTTTCAAACCAACTCTTTGGATAACGGTACAGTTAGACCTATTGTGATTACGGCAAGAGGTTCTGTTGTTAAAAACCCTGTGGTCACAGGGGGTGTACCCTTAGAGCCTGGTGAAGATGTTTTTCTTTCGATTTTCGTTGGAGAGGTTACCCAGAACCCAGCCTACTTCGACCTCGATGGTGCTGTTTATTACCGTATTGGGTACGCGGTGAGCGCAAACAAACTCGCCATCTCCCCAGATTTTATAGTGAGGTTGTAATGGCTATTGCGTTTTCCCCAGCACAAGAATTAGGCAGAGGCGATTTAGATATCTTTTTGACCAACGCACAGGGCGCGGTTTCAAACGCCGCGCAGATCACCTACGCGCTTTATTATTATGATGAGGACGACGAAGAAGAAGTTCTCATTGGAGATGCGAACAGAACACCTGTAAACCCAGCCGTAGGTGAGTATTACGCCGCTCTGTTGATCCCTCCAAGCGCAGAGCCGGGTGAGTATAGGATCAGGTGGAGTTTCCGCGAGTTTGCGGGACACCCTGTTCAACAAGTTGTGATGCGCTTCGCGGTGGTGGAGTCTTCTGCTTTGAGGGCGACTATCTATACGGATCAAGAGCAATCGATGATCGACAAGTTGAGAATGCTTTTACGGGATCACAACCCCGATAAGTATTATCATTTTAGACCACCTGAACACGAAGGTTCTATTGGAACATACAACAGGGTGTTCGGTCAGATCTGGGAAGATCAAGAACTCTACGAGTACCTTGAACGATCCTTGGATTGGTGGAACATGTTCCCACCAGAAACCGAAGAGTTGAACAATTTGACTCGCTTGGTACAAAGAAAACCTGTTTGGCGTACCGCAATCCTTTGGAACGCAATCTCACACGCTTGCTTTGCTTTGATGGCGAACTGGACTGCTGACGAGTTTGATTACTCAATCGGTGGTGTGAGCCTTACGATTGAAAAGTCCTCTAAGTACGAAAGTATGAAATCAAGTGCTGATATGCAGTTTGATAAAGCCACTGAAGCCAAGTTTGTCACAGTAAAGATTATGCGTGGCTTGAAACAGCCTAAGTACGGGATCGGGATACGCAGTAGTTTTGGCCCGCACGTGGGAAGGGGAGTTTTAGGCCCGAGAAATTTCCTATAAAATCAAAC
>CENJ01001351.1_pt1 | contig 10232 bp, 2 predicted proteins | sample 356161 | NCBI WGS metagenome assembly CENJ01 (sample SAMEA2619531, study PRJEB7988) | marine metagenome | biome: marine biome (ENVO:00000447); feature: surface water layer (ENVO:00002042); material: "saline water (ENVO:00002010), including plankton (ENVO:xxxxxxxx)" | depth 5 m | reverse complement strand
GGATTAAATGTAATTTCATCGAAATTTTCAAAATAATATAACCCAGCAGCTTTGAAATCTTCATATCCTAGAAGAGCTCCACCATTATACTGAGGAGGACTCCATTGAACGGAATCAGCTACCACACTCATTAGTTGATCAATATCTTCGTTATAAAATCCTGTTGTAAATATTTCAAAAGCATCAATTTGTTGTTCAAATTTAGCTTTTTGTTCCTCTGTAACAGAGGGACCTTGAACTGTTGTTGTGCAGGAAACTACAAGGAACAATCCAAGAATTAATAATAATTTTTTCATAATTGGTTAGTTTATTTAAAATTAAATAAAAAACTTAATAATAAGGTGATTCCTCCCATTTAAGAAATGTTGCAAATGGTAAAGTGTCAAAATTTAATTTTAAGATTACACCAATAAAGTTATCATTAGATCTAATAGATTCATTTAAACTAGTTTTGAATCCTAAACCAATTTCATAGTTTTCAACAGGAAAAATCATTGACATACCGATGCTTTTAAGACCATTTGAATAAGTATTCGAAAAGAATTCTTCAAAAATATTAATGCTAAAATTGTAAAATATTATCTCTTGATCTAATCTGAATTCAGAAAAATTTATGCCCTTATCTAAAGTAGGTCTATGAAAATATGTACCCATAGCAAAAAGACCAAAATTTCTAAATTCTGTTTGAAAACCTAAATTAATATCAGCACTTCTACTAATTTTTACAGCTAATTCATTATTACTAGATGTATTAGCTTTTGTAATGTTGTTAATCGATAGTCCGAAAAATAAATTTTGGTTTTTAATTAAAAAACCAGAATTAAAATCTATATAGCCTTTAGCTTTATAATAATCTAAAACTGGATCATTAGAGGATAAACCACTAAAAATTTGATCCTCAAAATATAAATTTGAGAACTTGCTAGGGATTTTAAAATGAGTTGAAATGAATGGATATAGAGTATACTTCGGATTAAGTTTTAACCTGTATGTGTAACTAAGTTCTATTTTAGCTTCACCTAGTCCAATATTTGAAAAATAATTTGATGAAACTTTATAACCTAGAAAAAAATTATAATCACTAAAAAATGTTGATCCATACAATACAGAACTATTAGATGTCTTCTTATTTTTATCAAAAGATTGTATTGTCTCAAGAGTTAAATGATTAATTTCATTAAGACCAATAAAACCTGGGTTATTAATACCAGCAATATCTGTGTAGAATAAAGATTTATGCTCTTGAGAAAAAGAGTTAATACTGATTAATATGAAAATAATTATTTTTTTCATTTACTCAATTATTGAAAAATATCCAGATTCATAAACTTCAGATTCATCTAAAGTATAGCCAATAAACTTGAAATAGTATATTTTATTTTTATTCATCCTATTATATCCATCCCAACCATCAAGTAAAATATCCTCTTTTAGATTATTTGAAATATCAAAATCTTCAGAATATAAAATATTTCCACTATCATCATGAACATGTAATTCGCCTTTAATCAACCCTGAAATTATTGGTCTAAAATAATCATTGATACCATCATTATTAGGTGTAAAAGCATTTGGTACTTCAAAGGTATAACCTTTGCCTATTAAAATAGTTTTCTTAATTTCCTTAAAACAACCTTGTCTATTATAAAGTCTTTGAGTTATTATATAATATCCCTCTTCATCATAGTTATGATCTATAGAGGTTTCATTATCCCTTAGTTGTATTATTTCATCAGAACCATCCCCGAAATCATACCCTACTGAATGGTATTTTCCTTCTGAACTATTTTGAACTGTAATTTTATTATTTCTAAAAGGAATTTTATCGAAATCATTCAAAATCTCACCATTTGATTTCAAAGAAAAGTCTGGAACTCCTATACCTAAATTTAAAAGGTATTCATATGTGCATCCAAAATTATTCTTAACGATTAAATTTTCATATTCAACAGGATTAGTGATTTCAACCTTATATCTAATATATGATTCAGTATCATCAATTATACTTGAAGAAAGGTTTTCGTTATTATATAAGAATTGAATATCTGTCTCATAAGGGTTAAATATTTTAATTTCAATACTACCAGGTTCCATTAGACAGAGTGATTCTGTTATTGTAGGTTCAGATGTTGTAAATACTTTCTCATCAATAAGGTAATGTAATTCTAATTTATCACAACCATTAAAATCTGTAACTTTTGAAATATAGTATCCAACAGGCAGGTTATCTATTCTTAATCCAACACCAGCTTGCTCTAAAATATCTGCATCTTCATTTGATTTATACCATACAATATCATAAGGACCATTACCTCCTGAGGGATAGGCAGTAAGTGAACCTGTAAATGTATCACATCCTAAATTTTCAATCATAGTATTTGAAGATATTTGATCAATATTTAAATCAAAAACAAATATTTCACTGGAACAATTTTCAGAATCTAATACTTCTAAATTGTAAAATCCAGGCTCAGTTACAACAATTCTAGACTGATCACTTGAAAAGTTAGGACCAGACCATTTATAAATATATTCCTCATCATTTTCAAATGGATTTCCACCAACTAAACTATTTGAAATATCAATAATTCCCTGGTTTAAATTTAAATTATCTTGTTCATCAGCACAACTAATATAGCTTTCAATGTAAGATTTTAAATCAGGGTTTTTGAATCTTATTTTTTCTGAATTTAAAATTTCAAAATCAAAAACTCTACATGCATTGAATTCATCAATAATCTTTAATTTATGTCTGCCAACACTAATATTTTTTACAAGCATTGTATTTTCTAAAGCCACAACATCTTTATCAATTTCAAGTTCCTTATCATCAATTATAAATCTCAATGGTTTAGCCGATTTGTTATCCTTTATTTTAAATTCAAATGTACCAAGTCCATCATAGCATATTGGAGGATTACCCTCATTGACATTGTTTTTATTTGAATCAATATTATCATATTCAATATCAAAAAGTGGTTCTAATTCCTTAATAGTTGTTGTAATTGTTTGAACACATCCAGTACTGTCCTCAATTGTGATTATGTTATCACCCGCTAATAAATTATCAATAACTAAACTTTTATCAGTGTTACCTTCAAACGAACGTCTAAATAAATTATTAACACTTAACTTGAAAGGTGCTGTTCCACCTAAATAATCAATTTTGATTGATCCTTGATTTGAATCACATGTAATATTCTGATGATTTTGAAGATCTTCCTCAATAGTAAATAAATCATTTGATGTAATTTCAAAAGTTAAACTAGTATCACATAATATTCTTTCACCATTAGAAAAATTTCTAAAATGTGATCTTTCTACCTCAATTTTATATTTACCATTAGGCATACTTGAGGCAGTTAATCTGTTGTCGGATATGTCAATTTTATTTTGATTATTTATTTCAACATATTTTTCATTATCATAATAAAACCATTTTATTTCGTGATTATAAATATTTTTATCACCAGAAATAAATATTTCAAATTCTCCATTTTCTTCACCATAACAAATATTATTTTGTTTATTAATCTCAGTAATCTTTAATTCAGTGGGCTGGGCAACTTCTACTTTTGTTTCAGCTGTGCCACAGTAATTTGTTGAATCTACGACATTAGCATAAATTTTACCTGAAGCAGATTTAATTTTAAAAAATCCGTTTTCTGTATCACTTTCAATAACTTCATAACTAGCATCAGAAAGCCAATTAATTGAATAGGGTGGCTTTCCTCCACTCGCATAAACTTCAACTATACCATCAGTTGATCCAAAACAAGACACATTTGTAGTTTTAATTTCTACATCAATAACTTTTTCTGGTTGTTCAATCTCAATTAATAATTCACTATTCATTTCACCTGTGATAGAATTTGAAGATTCAGAAAATTTACAGCCATTAGAATCAATGATATCAACAATATATTTATCACCCTTTAATTCTGTTAATTTGTAGAAATTTTCATAAATATTTTCGGCAACAATACTACCATTTACAGAAACACTATATGGTGCAACTCCACCAATAAAATAAACTTCAAATTGACCATTACTTCCAGCGTGACAATCAACATCTACATGTTTTTCTAAAACTTCAGATGCATACAAACCGTCTGGTCTTTCTATCTGAAAAGATTCTTCTCTTATACATTCAACTTCACTTCCATTAATAACTGAGATTGCAGAAACACTAACTTGATAAAATCCATACTCAAGATTGTTCAAACTCAACTTATCATCATATTCCTCCAATAAAACATTATCCTTAAACCAAGTAATTTTATAATTCACTGGAACATTCGATAAACTTCCTCCTTCAATATCAATAGAAACTTTCCCATCTGGGGAATCATAACAAGATTGATTACTTTTTTGGACAAAATCAACTTTGATTTCGTCTGGTTCAGAGATAGTGAATTCTTCATAAAAAGTTCCACAATTACCCTCCGAGTCTTGAATGGTTATATTATAATTTCCAGAGGGAATATTTTCAATTAAAAAATTTGAAATTTCATCTGAAAAACTTCTTTCATAATAGTAATTACTCGATTGTAAAACTACATTGTAAGGTGCTCTTCCACCAATGACATTTCCTATTTCAACTTTTCCAGATTGCTCACCAAAACATTCGATATCGTCAAAAATCAAATTATCAACTTTAAATTCAGGTAGAACACTAATATCAAATTCATCAGAAATCAATTCACATCCTTCATCATCAATAACTTTAAGTTTGTATTTCCCAACAGAAAGTCCCTGTAGAGTTTCTGTGTACCCTTTAGTATTTTCATCATCAGCATTACCTCCTTTTAAGCCTGAAAAAGTTATTTCATTGCCCTCATCAATTATATATATTTCATATGGAGCATTTCCATATTTTACATTGAAATTAACTCCTCCTTTAGAAGATGTTAAATTTACACTATTACATGCTTTAATAATTTCGTTAAACTTAATTTCAAGTGGTGCAGGATTGTCAATTGTAAAACTATCACTAATTATACAATCATTCTGATCAATAAATTTTATGATATAATTTCCTTTTTCTAGGCCTTCAAGCTTAATATCTCCATTTGCGTTAACCTCGCCAGATTGAACCAAAATATCATCTAAGACTAAATCATATTTATAATATTTTGTATTGTCATCTTTAATAAAAGGGCTTCCACCTCTCAATTGTTTATATTCAACATCTCCATCATTACTTAAGTTTTGACTACTATTACATTTAATATCATTTATAAATTTACCGCTCCAAACAATAGTAGAGCTTATAAAAATACTCTTCCCAGTTCTGCAGCCAAGCTGTGTTGATTCAGAACTACTCATAAAATCTCTTTCATCAACCTCGAGATAATAATTTCCACTTTCTAAGTTTTCAATTAAAAATTTCACACCTTGAGGAACCTCAAACTTTTCTTCATAATTAGGTCCCGAAAGTTTAATGTTATAAAATTTTTCGCTCACATCATCTGGATTTTGAAATGGAGTACCACCTGTTAATTTAATTTCTAATTTATTTTTTTCTCCACTTTCACAGCTATTTACAACGTTTTCCTCAATCTGAAGTACACTTTCTGGGGCTAAAATTTCAGGATTTAGAGTTATAATTTTACATTCATTTGAATCTTTAATTTCATGATTTTTTACTCCAGGATATTGCCTTGAATAATTTACTGTATAACCACTGATTCCGGGAACTCCAAAAATTTCATCGTTTATGTAGTAAGGTGGGGTTCCTCCTTCAATTTGAATTTGATATGACCCAAAAAATGGATTATCCTTATTACAGTTATAATGTTTTAAATCAACTACTTTTGCTTGTAACTCTGTTGGCTCAGTGAGTGTGAATTCAAAATTCTCTTCACATTCACTTTGTTTAACATTCAATACATATTTACCTGGAAATTCTAAGTTACTTATATTTTTAGTGTTACTTGAAAAATTATTTGGACCTGACCATGAATAACTAAAATCTCCACTTCCATCTCCACCAACTAATGCTACGTTAATTGAGCCATCTTTAGCACCAAAACAACTAATATTATTTACTGCTACAGGCTCATTCGCTATTGTTATAGGTTGATTTCCAGTAATATTAATATTTATCAAATTTGATATACATCCATTTTTATCAACAGAATAAAAAGTATATACATTAGATTCTAAATTATCTAAACTAAAATCATCTGAATTTGTTATTATATTTCCTCTATCAGTCGCAACTAATTTTTCATCAAAATAATATGAATAAGGTGCTGTTCCTCCTTTAATTTTTGTACTAAAGTTACCATCCGCTTGACCTGCACATGACTCAGGTGTAATAGAATAAGGTAATTCAACTTTAAATTCATCAACTGACTTTATAACAACATCATTTTCATATATGTAAGAAATGCCATATGAATCTAAAACTTCTATTCTGTAAGTTCCAGTTTTGATTCCTTCCAACTTGTTTTTGATAATAGATGTGGATGTAATTGGTTTATAATCACTATTTGTTTCTTTTTTGTACCAATTAATTGTGTAAGGATTCCCATATCCTCCAGAATATTCTATGGTTATTGATCCATCACTACCGTCATAACATATAGGATCAGTACTAACAACTGATTCAAAAGAAAATGGTTCAGGACTCTTAATCTCAAATATTCTACTTATAAAACAATTATTATCGTCTTGAACTATTAATGTATATTTTCCAGGTTTTAAATTTTCTATATTTTTTTTATCCGAGCTGTAATTTTCAGGCCCTGACCATTGAAAATTATAATTTGAATCATTATTAAGTGTACCACCTAAAACATTAAGTGAAATTGAACCATCGTTAACGTTGTATTTTGAAACATTATTTATTTCTGAATTGATAATTTCAATTAGAGATTGAGGTGACTCTATAACAACTTCAATTAGATTTGAACAATTATTTGAATCAACTACTAAAACTTCATAAATACCAGCTTTTAATTCGGATATTTCTATGTTATCCTCATTTGTTTCTATGTTACCAGAATTAGTAAGAAATAATTCATTATTCAAGTAATAGGAATAAGGAGCAATACCACCAGAAATATCTATTTCAAAACTTGCATTTTCTCCACCAAAGCATTTAATATTATTTTTTGAGACTAAGGACAAATTTATAGTTTGTTCTGGTTCAGTAATTGTAATTATTTTTTCAGGAAATTTAACATCTTCATCATCTGTCACAAGTAATTTATAATTACCAGACTTTAAATTTGAAGCTATATTAGAATCTGATATTAATTTATCATCAGAATCATAGAATAATATATTATATGGTTCCTTACCACCAGTTGGATTAGTAATAATTTCTCCTGTATTACTACCCTTACAAAGTATATTTGTTATTGATAAATTAAAATTAAAATCATCTTTGTTTTCAACTTCAAATGATTGCTCAATAAAACATCCTTTTGAATCTATAATTTTAACGAAATATTTACCAGCTTTTAAGTTATCTATATCTTTTTCTGATGAAGTATAATTCTCAATTGAGCTATTCCATTCAAAAACATAATCTTTAGTGCCACCACTAATTTCAAGACCAATTGATCCATTCCCATCTTCAATAGTTGAATTAACCACTGAAAAATTTGAAATTTCAAGTGCACTATTCGGCTGTTCTACTGCAAATATTTTACTTTCAGATACACAACCATTATCATCAATTACTTTTATTGAATATTCACCAGCTGATAAGTTATATATTTTATAGTCTTCTCCTTCATTTAGGTTATTCAATACTACATTATTATTTAATAACAAGGTATAAGGTGAAACACCCCCACTCATATTCAAAGAAACAAAAGCATCATTATCACCAAAACAATCAACTTCTAGCTTACTATCTTCTAACAAATCAACAACCGGACTGGATGATGGTCCTTTAACAAATATTGAAGAAGAAATTATTTCATTATTTGATTTGTCTTTCAAAGTAACTCTAAACTCGCCATTATTCAATTTTGAAAGAGTCTTTGGATCATTATCTTCATCATTAGTTACATTCCAGGTATTATCAATAAATTTTTCCCAGACAATTGTGTACGGTCCTCCTGCACCTCCAACAGGGTCTATTCTAATTTGAGAAGTTTCACCGAAGCACTGTATCGGTTCAGGGTAAGTTATATTTAATTTTAATTTTGGATCAATTATTTCAAAATCAGCAGTATTTATAGAGTAAAAAATATTATCTGACGGAATCACTCTAACTCTCCCAGCTTTAGTTTTGACAAAATTTGGAACTTTTACCATTTCAATTCCATCATTGGGTGTATTTGAAATTAGTTTAATTGGGAAAGTATAACCTCCATCTAATGACAATTCAATATCCATGCTTGTTGAATTTTTAGCTGCTAAATGATTCCATACTACTTCCATGAATTCATCTTGATGATATTTAAGGTCATTTACTTTTTGACTTAACACAGTAAAAGCACCATCTTCAGAAAATTCAGCATTAATTACATAATCTTCTTGCATAACACTTCCGCCACCGTCATTATCATCTCTAACAGTAAATGTAAAATTCATTTGACGTGATAATTGCGGAATTACTTCCCAAGTATTTTGAACATCACCATTTGCTACAGTTTCTATATCAGGAAAACTTCTTACAATTTCATTGTTTGGAAAAATTGATCTAAACATAGGGCCAACTTGACTTGTATTTACTGGTGGTGATAATGTTTTTTCTCCATCCATTTGTTCCCAACTATATAATAATTGAGTTTCTTCATTATCCTCGTCATCAATCTCAACATTATATCCTAATAGAAATGGTGTGCCAGTTGGAATTGTATAATTTAAGCTTTGTGGAGGTATTTTATATCTAGGACTTTGATTTGAAAAATTTTCGTCTAAAACTCCACATGTGCTATTTCTCATATGATTCGTCATTTCCTTAATTGATTTAGCATGAAAATATTGATTATACTCTCCTGCTTCTCTATAACCCATAATTGTAGTACCAGCACCTGGCTCCACCCTATTAGTTCCTGATCCTACATTTGAATTAAATGTATGATATGCACCAAACTGATGACCAATTTCATGAGCAACAACATGCATAAAAAAATTATCGTTTGGGGTTCCAGATCCAGAAACTCCACCAGCTTTCAAACCTCCACACAACGCATTCAAATAAGCTACTCCACCATAATTCGCTGCATCAAAAACATGACCTATATCATAATTATTAAATCCAATTACGTTATTTAAAATATTTATGCTTTCAGAAAGTTGTTTTCCTTTATTATAGTGTGTTATACCATCTTTAGTAGTATCAAATTCAATTAAAAATTCATTATTCTCAATTAATTCAAAGGTAACTCCTAAATCTCTTTCATAAATGGAATTAATTTCTGCTAGGGTAACCCCAATTTCACCTAGAACAATAGATCTTTTTTTAGAGTTATCTAAGTCTTGTGCATTGTATTCATTAATAAAATAATTAGACCATTCAGATGAAGGTATTACTGCAATTCTATACTTAACTAAATTAGGTGTCTCACCAACTGGATCAAGGTTGTTAGTTATTGAGCTTTTTTTTTGTTGTTCTTTTGAATCTATTCCACAATTTTCATCATCAAATTTCAAAAACTTATTTGAGTCGGGTTCAATTGATATGTTTTGAAGAAAAATATTACGATTAAGGCTATTATTTAATGTTGTTTTAACAGTATCATTAAGTATTGTTATATACAAAAACTCCTCATCTATAAAGTTTATATAGACTTTTATTTTTGAATTTTTTGAGACAGCTCTGTATGTTAAAATATTATTTGATTCTTCTAATTGAGATGAAAGTCCTGAAGACCTAAAAAAATTTAAATTTAATATTTCATTTGGATTTACAGGGATTGGAAGATTAAATGAAGATTTATTTTTTTTAATTATGTCAATAATTAATTCTGTTGAAGTTGAAAAATAGTTTTTTCCAGTATCCTGGAAATTATTATCAAATGTCCATGTGACTTCCTGAGAATAAAGATTTAAACTTAAAAGAAAAATAAAAACTTTAATTAGGTTTTTCACCATCTTATTAAAGTTAAGAAAAATGTTGGATGACTAGCTGTTAATAACCCCACATATCTAGTTCAAAATCAAGAATTTCTTTTTTTATTCTTTCTGATTCTAGAATAATTCTGAGTTGGTGCTGCTGGTTAGATTCTCCTGCCCTTTTTACAATATAATCCGTGATCTCTCTG
>CENJ01051221.1_pt1 | contig 10236 bp, 5 predicted proteins | sample 356161 | NCBI WGS metagenome assembly CENJ01 (sample SAMEA2619531, study PRJEB7988) | marine metagenome | biome: marine biome (ENVO:00000447); feature: surface water layer (ENVO:00002042); material: "saline water (ENVO:00002010), including plankton (ENVO:xxxxxxxx)" | depth 5 m | reverse complement strand
GTTATCTAAAAACACATTTCTACTAGCTGTTGGGACCTCAAAAATTTCCATTGTTGTTTCCCCAATGGTTTCAACAGTTGTCCTACTATCAACAAAAAACTTGTTTATATCTTTTAATGTCCTAGCGATAGTTGACATAACTCGTTGATCTGCTGAGGCTTTTGATCCTTGATGATTATTCATACCAACCGCTACAGGAATTTGATTGAAGGCATTTCTCACCCTTCTTTCAATGGTTCCAACGTCCATATCTGTTTTCAAAACAAATTCTTCTTCTCCATATGTTTTCCCAGTGTTTTCCATTGGCATATGAACGATTACTTCAAAACCAGCTGTTTTGGCTTTTTCACTAAAAAAATAGCTGTGCTCGTGACCAGGTATTACAGCATAGGTCAAATTAGCATTTAGCGCTAAAAACCCATCTGTTACAAAATCATTCCTGTATCCAAAATCATCAATTATGATTGCTATCCTACCTTTGGCTATAGGATCTTTTTGTTTAGTTAGTGTTTTTTGAGGAGGTTTCTTTTTTTGAGTATTTTTTACATTCTCAATCTTTGACTCTAATTGTTCTATCCTTTTTTCTAATGTTATCTCTTTATTGCCTTCATCCATTTTCCTCATTAAAACCAATAGCACAAGAATAACACCTACAAGTATAAAAATTAACGGAGTCCTAAAATCAAACTTGCTCATGACATTAAGAATCTAATGGAAATAATTTGAGGGATTCCAATATTTTGAGATCCAAAACGAAGGCCATAAACTACCTCAAATCGACTTAAAAGCAAGCCAACACCAATCGAACTTTCCATTACACTTGTTGAAGAAGAGAATCCAGAATACAAATTAAAACGAGTCCAATTAAAATGATTTCCTACATGAATCTTCGCACTCGATATTAAAGAATTTTTTTCTATAGAAGTATAAACAGAATTTTTGATTTGATTAAAATTGAACTCTTTAGAACACCCCAACAATATTCTTTGAGGAAGAAGTATATCATCAGTTTGAAGCTCAGACATCTTCCCTATGTTTTGAACTACAATACCAATCTTTGTTTTATTCAAAAAATCTCTACTATATCCAAAATTGAGACCTAATCCTCTTGACTCATAGGTAAAAATTCCAAAATGCACATATGAAATTGATATTCCATACCTCTGATTGCCTCGAATGAATGCCTTCCCCGCATCAAATGAAAGACCAAAAGAACTAAAATAAGATAATGGACTATCCGAGGGCGAATCATTTCGAAATTCTAAATCAGTAATGCCTGAATATTTAAATCCAAAATGAGTTATCACATTATTTTTTTCAAAATTGCAACCAGCTTGTGTTAAACCAACATCTCCAAACCATGTGCCTTGGTTAAAAGAAATAGAGGGTCGATCCTCAACAGCATGATATAATGAAGGATTCACTGGATCATGTTCAAAAAGGGTAGGGTGACTACCAATGCTTAACTCCTTTGAAGAGAAAGGAAGAATAAGAAATTGAGATCCTATTCCATATAGAGCAACATGAAAAAGTATAAATATTTTAAAAATTATAGGCATATGAAATCGTGTGAGTGGACTGAGTAGCCCAATCTAAAGAGAATGAATAATCAATATGTGAATCTCTTTCATTCATTAAACCATATTCATATCCAAGACCAAAAGCAAATCTTCCATTCCCAAAACCTCCACGGAAAAAATATTGTTCTAAAAAACCATATTCTACCCCTATTCTAGGAAGAAAGCCAAAGAATAAGTGTTCATTTTTTGCAAGCTTTGTAACAGAATCTGTTATAAAACCTATGTCTCCTACAATAGTCAAATCATTTTTGTTGTAGCGAGATCCAAATCGAAAAATTATAGGAAACATATCCTTATATGGGCCCCCTTGAGAATAAATTTCATTTGTGTCCCATTGGTAATTTGAATTTATATCCTGTACCATCAAACCAAAGGTAGTGAATTTTCCAGTCTTGAAAAGTATTCCAATGTCAAACCCTATCCCTGTTCCAGAAATTTGATCTGATTTGGTAATGGGTAAATCATATCTTAGCAATTTAAAATTTGCTCCAAAAGAAAGCCAAGGAACAATCCTTTGAGCAAAAGTAATAAGTACAGCATTCTCACCTGTTTGCATTTCCGTTGACTTTAGGCCTGTTGTATACCTGCCTTGTATTTTTCCAACACCACCATAAATCCACGCTATTCCTATACCAGCCGTTGGAGGAAGAGCTAAAGCTACACTTGTAGCAGCAAGTCTTCTATCAAAAGTCAAGTTTGAATATGAAGTACCAAAATGACGCTGAGTTAAAAATGCTGACCACGCGGGGTTATGGAAAGTAGGAAAGCTTTGATCTAATTCTGCCGTAAATCCACCGCCCATTGCTATAGACCGTGCAGTGAGCCCCATCCGTAAAAATCCACCAGGCCTCCCACCCCACTCTTGACTAAATAAGGTAGAAATTATTAGGATAAAATAGAATATAATCCGCATTATTTTACCACGATAAGTTTATTCCAATAATCTTGTGGAGATTTATTTGCAGATTGAGAATAATTCATTTTAATAAAGTATACACCATTACTAACATGGTTACCATTTAAATCACGACCATCCCACTTCAATGCACCACTATAACTATCCAAGCTATATACTCTATCAAATACCTTTTCCATGGCAAAATTGAATATTTCAAGTTTAACCTCTCTGTTTGCTATAGATCCGGTATGAAATCTTACATATCCCTCACTTCCTAATTGATTGTGATTGAAGGGTGAAAATGGATTCGGATATGCATAAAATTGATCGGCATCATACTCTGTTTGAAAAATCTTCCAATTTTCACCATTAAGGTCTGTTGAATAGGCTAACCCATCTGAAGTTCCAATCCAAAGTAACTGTGTAGTATCTCTCTGATCTAAAACAGAAGTATATACAATATCAGTAAGAATTTGACTCTGAGATAAAAAAGTTTTATCAATAGCAGGCTCAAAAATCGCCCAATTTACCCCATCAAAACTTTTCCATAAGCCCGATTGACTAGATGCAAGGACAAGCGAATCTTTCGCATATACATTATATATACGTTCTCCAAGCAAGGTACTTTTCCAGGTTTCTCCGCCATCACGAGAGTAACTCAACCCCCTGGTTTCTCCTTGTGAATCTGCATTCATAGTAGCCGCCCAAATAGTAGTTCTATTTTTCCAGGACTGCTTTGCTAAGCCTACAACAAAATTACCAGAAAGGCCATCCTCTGGAAATCTATAATGAACCCATTCAATACAACGCGTTATTTTAACTGTTCCTCCTGGCCCAGCACCTTCTTCACGCGTTCTAATTATTTCTCCACGATTTATACCATTTGCTGTCCCCACCCATATTGTATCTGAAATTGCAGGATCAGAACTTGGCACTAATAATACTGAAAAAGCTTTGTGATTATGATTTCCACCATCGCTTGGATCTCTAGGATTTAAGTAATAACCTTGTTTTATTTTTCTACCAATCCCATCATCAACAAAACCCTCGCAGGTAGATAAAGAATCTTGTGAGTCCATCGGCATTGGGATATTTTCCCAAAAACCTGCATTAATATAATATCTTCGTAGCCCACCAGCCCAGCTTGCGGTATATAAAGTATCATTCAACAATTGACTATCGTATGTTACGTTTGCCTCTTTTACAGTTACGGGTAGCATATTAAAGCTCCCTTCACCAAAAAACTGAACAAGTGTATCCTCTTCTGAATCATCCATCGGCTGTTGTAGATATGTCCAATTTATAGAAGAAGAATCATTGTATGATGACAAATCTGCATATGTAAGCCCATATCCTACTTGAATAGATCCATTATCTCCTGAATATGAAACTACAATTTTTTCACCATCTACTGAAATAGATGGGATCCCTCCGACCGGGACTAAATTAGTTACAGTGTTATTACCTAATGAATCTGAGGTAGTGTTATGCGAATAAACTTTGTGTCCATCGTGGAAAGCAAGCCCTTGCCCTGTACCCAACCAAGTAAGAGAATCTCCAAGTAAACGAATTTCTGCAACTATATTACTACTAAGACCGTTCGTGAAAAATGAATCGCTAGCAGTTGATTTAAGAGAGAATCTTACAGGAGCATGGTGCTGTGCCAACGCCTGTGCAATAAATAAAATATAAAAAATTAATTTATTGAATGACAATAACATGGTCTATTGTTTGACTATAATCATTTGCCATATCTTGAGCAGAAAACCTCCATCGAAAAGCTCCAGTTCGTGTGGTATCATCATCTTCCTCAGGACCAAATCCATCTCCGTATATCGGAATTTTAAAAGTATAAATTCCATCATCTCTTGTAGAATCGCCACTTGTGAAATCTGGTGGATATAAAATTTCAGTACCCCCATCATCATACAAATAAATCATGTTCCCATTATTCATCATTTCATTATCCCTAAGACTAAAAGAAGTAAAACCAACCCATTTAATTGTTTCATTTCCATCGCCATCTGCTACCTCTGCTTTTACTTTAATAAGATTGATATTTCTACCTTCTGGCCTATTAATTAATGTATCTGCAATTACATTAATAATTTTAGGAATTAAATTCCCAACCTTTGCTGAGTCTAGGAGGCCCACATAATTCCCACCGCCATAAATTGCAGTAAAGTCAGCAAATAAAAACCCAGTATCCGCGTCAGTAATTGCACGATTAAGCGATTCATTGGAAATTTTCCTTGCAAAAATATTATCTCCTTCAATTATATCTCCATTAATCCCATCATCGTTCAAGGCTACAGCATCAAAGCCTAAAGCTAAACTTGAACTATACCATCTGACAAATGTACTATCTAGAGCCTCTCCTTGATACTCTTCCTGAAAATTAGCACTAAAGTATACTTTGTTTTGATCTTGCATAAAGGTGAACTCAGGGTTTGAAATAGGATTGTCTGGAGGTATTCGATCAGGATCAAGACACGAATAAAAAATAAAAAATAAAAAAGTAAATTTTAATGAAAAATTGTTTTGATAGATAAAAAATTTCACGCCAACTATCACCAGTTTTGATTTTCTCTATAATATATATAATCTACCATCAACCTTCCAACTTGGCCAAGGCTTTCCGCACTACAGTTTTCAGGTGTATCATCCATTGTATGCCAAAAATTAGCATATGGATTTGGATACTTAAAATCAATTAAATCAATTGCTGGAATACCTGCAATCTGATATAAAGGGACATGATCATCGTAAATAGCGTATTGAGGTGTCATATCAAAAGCGTCAAGTCCTAAATCATCTGCACGTTTCCAAAGATATCGTACCAGTTCAGGATTAAACTCTAATGAATACTTTTCAATAGGAAGATGCAATTGTTTATCGCCAACCATATCCAAATTAATTGCTTCGTATGGTAATGGTATAGGTGGATATTTTGCAAAATATCTAGAGCCCTGGCAGTATGTTTCATTTTCCCCTGGAATTCCCATATCTTCTCCATCAAACATTACAAGATTCACTCCAATTTGAGGAGAGTTTTCACCTAATATTCTAGCCAATTCTAATATTACTGCTACTCCAGATGCACCATCATTAGCGCCTATAATTGGCTGATTCCTATCTTCCCTATTATCTTCCATATCTGCTACAGGACGAGTATCCCAATGACAAGATATCATCGTCTGAAGTTCTGCATTTGGATTAAACCTGGCAATTACGTTTGTTAATTCATGGGTTTTTTTCCTAATTCTGGGATCTTTATAGGAAAATTCTTGTATAATTACTTCATCAGCATATTTCTCAAACTCTTTTACCATAAAATCAAGACACGCATAGTAACCCTCTGATCCAGGGTTTCTTGGACCGAAATCACATTGAGTTAACAAATGTCCAAACGCCCTGTTTTCATCAAACTTTGGAACGTCTGGACCGCAGCTAAAAAAAAGAAGAAGAAAAAAGACAAAAATTTTCATGTTACCCTGAAATTGCTAAATTAACATCAAAGCCAAAATCTCTATCAATTTTTCTACCAGTAGTTCGAGTATCACTTTCCCTGTATTCATATCGTATTCCTCCACTTACTTTAGTAGAAAACTGGTAAGACATTCGAAGTCCGGCTTTCCAACTCTCAGAAAATGACCCTATTTCTAAATCTGTTTTATTTCCAGATCTCTCTTCCTGACTTTTATTTAAATCAAAGTTCAATGTAAAGCTCATTGTATTGTTAAGGTTGAGATCACCATAAAAAGGAACAGGAATATTTATCCCTCCCCTATGAGTATATGTACCCGTTGATGTATAGCTATTATCATTTTGGATTGTAAGACCCGTTGGGGATTCATCTTTAGATTTATTCAAATTATTCCTAAAAGTCACAGAAATATTTTTATGTAAAGTCATATTCACACCTATTAAGGGGGAAAAGTTACGACTAATCCTTGAAGAACGCTCATTTTCCTTGTTTTCAATTGCAAAATCTCCAAAACTAGAAAAACTCATTTTCTCTGGAGCACCTTCCTCAAATTGCCAAGACCGAGTCTCTTTACCGGAATAACCATGCTCAAGAGATGCTGATTTTGCAATAATTTTGATAATAGGCCATTTTTCTAAACCACTCAATCTGAAACTCCAACCAGGGAATGCTAGTCCCTGATTAAACAATTCACCATAAGCAAAAAAATCTCTTGTCATCGATAATTGTTCAATCCCAGTATTGGAACGTGTTGTTGAAAAATTTTGAGAAAAACTAGTGCTTATGTTTATTGAACGAGTTAGTTTTATCCCACTACGTACAGAGCCATCTCTCTTATGATCCCAGGTCCCTAAATTACTCCCGACCTCCTGAGACTGCTCTAAGCCATGATCTGGTAGCCATCCAAACTTATATCCTGTAGGAACTTCACCTATAATCTGATTTACAGATCTGTTTAAGGTTTCAGTGTAACTTAATGATATCGGATTAATTTTTTTTGTTAAACTATGTACATATTGCAATGGATTAAATGATGCCTTTTTATCTGTATCCTTTTTTTCTTTTTGGATATTAGAACTTCTTGATCTTGATCTAGAGTTTCTTCCTCTTGATTTAGACTGGCTCCTTGAGCTTTTTTTCGGTTTATAAATCAATTCTACTATCTGAACCGGAACTAAATTAAAATTGGACCCAAACCTTAATTGAGTACTCACATTCTGACCTTCCCTTGTTAAATCATCTGACCATCGGTAGCTCGCAGTATAATTAAATGAAGGTTTTAGCCATTTCATAATTGCTGGATTATATGTTGTATTAAAAGTTTCTGAGGATTGGGTAACTAGACCTGGATCTAGTTCTTTCAAAGCTAACCATGCATATCCCCTATATTCATTTAATTTGCTTTGCCCATTCCAACTATATTTACTAGCCAGTGTGTTGGTCAATTTATAATCAAGGTTAAAAGTTCTATTTAATCCAAAGTTATATGTTTCTGGACTCTTATTTCCTCCTCTTGTCTCATTCCAATTTAATTTTTCACTAAGATTTAATCCTGTTTTTAAAGAAGTTGGCGTGTAATATAATTGAAAATCACTTAACGTATTACCAACTAGCGGTATCTTCTCTGACCACGATAATGGCCTGAAATAATTGCTCCTTCCAAACGATAGATTATAATCTACTTTCCCAGTATATGACTCTGTCCATTTTTCACTATAAGTCACATCTGATGACCTAGACTGAGATGCACTAAAATTCATTGATAAATTATCAAGAGTATACTTAACTAATTTGTTATCTGATTTCCCTGTTTTTCTAATAGAGGTATTGAGTGAAATAGTATTACTCAGAATCTTAACTGAATCAGGAGTATTGTCTAGGTCTACTAATATATCTTCACCTGAAAAATATTTTGGCTTACTAAGGTTTTGGCTAATTGATCCATTAACAGGTATAGATATTCCAAATGATCTTGGTAAAAAGCGATGTAAATCTAACTTTGCATTAAAGTTAAAGTTTTCAGAACTATTATTTGATTTTGATAGCCGCTCTTGCAATCGATGATAATCTGCGTCCTGCCTGCTGTAAATAAAACTTGCAGAACCGAGATCAGATAACTTTAAATTGGACTGAACCCGCATTGCAACACCCTTCTCTTTCTTAATTCCGCTAAGACGAAGCTCATCTAACCATATTTCTCCATCAATAGGTTCTTCACCAGTGTTTTTCACACCAACCATAAAATATTGTAGCCGATTAAGCGCAGGTTGCCCAACAATTTTTACTTTTTTCCCAGTTAACTCACCAAAATTATCAGTATATATATAATGCCTGGTGTTTAAAGAATCTAAAATTATATCGTTTTCATTTATTTTTTTTATATTAGTGGTATCTCCTTGCTTTAAGCTTGTTAGCCAATCAAGAGGAACTTTAAAACTATTTCGATTTTCATCTTCATCCCAACCTGAATACACCGGCTGGGTTATTTGGTAATAGTCATCTGCTAAACCGAATCTAAGAAATAATTCTACATTGGTCTGACCAGAGCTTATCCATGGACTATTTTCATCACCATGCACATACATCTTCATATAGTCATAGGTCATAAAACTTTTTTTCTGATTATCATTTAGCGTATACAAGGTCTTTTGAGCTATTCCAGTGTGTTTTGCTGGTAAGTTTGTGAATTTCAAAGCTAATGATTGCTCTTTGGATTCAATTTGGTTAATCCTATCATATTCCCCCTTAACACCTTTAGGAGGTATGTAATCAGCATTATCTTCATTGTTAATCACTGCCACCTGGAATTGAGCTTCACCATCAGAATTCAATAAGTTTTGAGAAAGACGAGACATCGATAATGAAGATGTTGTATCTGGAGATAAAATACCTAATTCTTGCCACTCATTTCCAACAATCTCCATTTTAGCAATTTTTAAGGATTGAAACCCTGCTAATGGATCTAATCCTGTTATGGACAATCGAACATATCTAATCTCATTCCATTCAATGTTTTGTACTTTTTTAAAATCTGATAAAGGAACGCGAAAAAGTCTCCATCCAGTTGGGCCTGTATTGTTTTTTGTTATCCCCGCTAAATACGTAGTATCCGTAAGTAAAAAATTTGAAGAAAAATAATCATTTGTTTTATCTAAAAAAGTAGATCTATCTAGATCTTCCGTATCCGGATACTTTCCACCTTCTTGTATACGAGATCCAGTGCCATTGGACTCCGTACCATTAATCTTTGAAGGATCTCCTCCTGGCTCGTAATCCCAATTGTCACCATTCGGATCATTTTCATCTACATCTTCTGAAATATTGATTATTTGATTATTGCCTAAAGCAAGGAACTGTGCATATGTACTATCTCCTGATAAACAGCCTCCCCATCCATCCTCATTTTCATCAAAACATCCATCGATTCCTGTATCTTCCTCTTCTTCCAAAAATCCATTCCCTAGGGTTAAGCCCGCAGCAGGTTTATCTTCAGTATTCAGCTGGCCGTTCCCATCCGTATCTTCAGAAATTTTTCCTAAATCTATATGTAATCTACCTGATTCACCTTTGACCCATATTTCAAAAAACTTACTTTGAATCTGATCATAATCACCGGAATAAAGAGATGTAGTTATTCCAACCCATAGAGAATCAGGATTATGATTTGTATGGTGATCTCGTGCACCATAACGCAAAACCAATACATCTGTAGTTTCATTACCTGCTCTAATGGAGGTGGATTGATTTGGCCAGATTTCTTTGGTTTTGTAAGGAACATAAGGGTTATACCAATGCATTTTTCCTCGATTCCTTTGAGAAAAGGGATCAAGAAATATTGAATCTTGTTCATTATAAATAAGAGGCGCTGATGACGCTTTCCAAAATCTTCGCTGAATCGAGGGAGAGGTTGTTCTTTTACTTCCTTCAAAGTCATCGATAAAAGCTACGCCATTGGGGTCACCTGTAGCACTATTATTTATTGAATTAGGATTTGGTAAAACCTGAGCAACTTCTCCTTCAACAGAAAAAGAAGACAACTTCTCTGCCTCAATTAAAGGAAGCTTATCCATGAAGCGGGTTATGCCATCCATCTCCCACTCATAGCGTCCATTTACATCCCAAATGAAATTTCTAGTTGGTTCATAACCCACTTCTACTTTTTCATTTATTATAGATTGATTAAAATATAACGCTGTTGCTCCAATGAAAGAGTTAGGATTATTAAAATCCATTTGCGCCCTAGTACCAAATATAGTTTTTTTATCAAATGA
>CENJ01174027.1_pt1 | contig 10241 bp, 9 predicted proteins | sample 356161 | NCBI WGS metagenome assembly CENJ01 (sample SAMEA2619531, study PRJEB7988) | marine metagenome | biome: marine biome (ENVO:00000447); feature: surface water layer (ENVO:00002042); material: "saline water (ENVO:00002010), including plankton (ENVO:xxxxxxxx)" | depth 5 m | reverse complement strand
CACAATGTAAAGAGTGTGGGGGGTCTAGTATTTGCGAACACGGCAGACAAAAATCAACATGTAAAGAGTGTGGGGGGTCTTCCTTATGTAAAAATGATTGGTGTGATACAAGAGCAATTCCAAAATACGAAGGATATTGTATGCCTTGCTTTATTAGAAATCCACTCAACGCTGATAAACCAGCGCACCGCAATTATAAAACAAAAGAAAAAGAGGTCGGATTAGCAATTACGCAAAGATATCCAAAGGCGACTTGGATTATGGATAAAAGAATACAAGATGGTTGTTCTGCTCGTCGTCCAGATGTGCTTATGGATTTAGGATACCACGTTCTTATGGTAGAAGTGGATGAAAACCAACATAATAGTTACGATTGTAGTTGTGAAAATAAGCGGTTGATGGAACTGGCGCAAGATTTAGGTCATCGTTCTATGGTCGTGATTCGGTTCAATCCTGATGCTTATGAAACATTACAAGGAGAAAGAGTTCCATCGTGCTGGAAACATAACAAAAAAGGTATCGTTCATATTCCAAAAGAACAACAGAAAAATTGGGATGCTCGCATTGAAGTGTTGCTTGAAACCATTCAATATTGGATAGACAATCAAAGTGAAAAACAAATACAAATCATAGAGTTATTTTATCAATGAAATACCATATATCACAGTCATTATACCAAATAATTTTTTTATATGAAATGCTTCTTTTTTTAATGCAATATCAATTAAAAAAGTAAATATAATTCCAATCCCTGACCATAAAGTATAAGCCGTATTTAGACTGAATTTATCTAAACATTTTGGAAATAAGTAAAACGATATTCCATATCCCGTGTAAATAGGAATAAACCATAATTTATTGTTATTTACATTTGATAAACAAAGGGTGCACCCCGTTTCTAGTATTATGGAGGATGCCAAGTATAATTCAGATGAATGTCCTGACAACATGGGTTTCGCCAATGCAAGATGTTTAATTGGAGATATTATTTTCATAGTTATACATTTTACTGTAATGTCTTTAATATAGTGTAAAAATTGAAACAAAAATTATTGTTATATATATTATAAATAGCAATGCCTTTCCTTACCTTCTTTGAACTGCCAGAAGATATTTTGGATTATATTTATGATCTATCTGGAAATCAAGGTAATTATAAAAAGACTATGCAAAAACAATTAAAATTTAGATATTCTATGAAAATATTAGATAGTCTTCAAAATAAATGTTTTACCGTAAATAACATGTATAAACGTTATTTTGGATACCGTCACATGTTTGTTATTGTTATTCATAATTGTTGCAAAGATGAGCTGGAAAAAATACAATTATTTAATGGATTAAAGAATTGCGATTGTTGTTATAGACATAATGACAATGTACCAAATAATATAACAGATAGTTGGGATGAAAATATAAACTATTATGGTTTAAAAGAGAACGACAATGATAAAAAAGCTACAAACTGTTGTTCATGTAAATGTCGTCATTATAAAAGACTTTTATCATCTACGGTAAAACGAGATAATTATATATCAGGATATTTTGATTATGTTACCGGCTAAATGTATAATAAATAATAATCATGGAAATAGTAATACAAATATTGAATACATTAGATATTATAATAGGCCATGCCTTTATTGTATAGCTGTAATATAATCTTAAAATAGTACCAATTAATAATAAATATAAAAAAAATATACTAATATCATCTACTGATTTTGTAGTAATTGATTTATATAATTGTGGTAGTAACATAATACAGTAAATTAAAGTGGCAATGTAGCCGCATATTATATGAGGTTTCAATTTAATCTTCATATAATAATGTTATATTTTTTAACGACAACTGCAGGATTCGAACCTGCGCGCTGAAACAGCAATGGCTTAGCAGGCCACCTCCTTAACCACTCGGACAAGTTGTCATTTATTTTAGAGTTAATAAAGTAGTATTTAATATTTTTTCCAATGTATTATCTAAATGTTTGATAGAATTTATATTATATTATAGAAATAATAAATATAATAAAGGTCTCGCCGGGAGTTGAACCCGGATTGGAGGATTCAAAGTCCTCAGTGATAACCATTACACTACGAGACCAAATCTATATATTATTGGTTAAGCCAAATTGTATATAATTGACGAAATAATTGTTCGTTTGTAAAATAATAAAAATCCTCTTTTTTTAGATTTAAATGTAACAATAAATAATAAGCCTTTTCTTTATATGATTTTAATTTTTTTAAATTATTAAAGAATGCTAGTAAATCGGTTTGATCAAGTGTGTCACTTATTATGACATTATAAGTTAGTTGCTCTTTTATTACAGGAAGTTTCATAGGTAGAGTATTCATTTATATATATATGTATTCAATTTTTATTAAAGTGCTAACCAGTCATAATATAGTGATTTACGCATTTCTATTTTAGAATTTTTGAAATCTTTATAATATTTCATTGTATTTCTTGCATTATAAATATAATTTTGAGACAAAAGTGCATATAAATAAGATACGTTACTAATATTTTCATTATTTAAAACTAATAAGCAGTCTATAACTTTTAATATATTAGTTCTATCGTGTTTTTTAAGTATAAAATGGGTATTTGTATTGGATAGAGAATAATTTAGATAAAGTGGATGTTTGACAAATTTAAGGTTGTTATATTCCCACCGGGCTTTTCGCTGTTTGAATTCATGTATTAAATCCGTTTTATTTGGTAGATATAGGGTATAAGAAAATATAATGGATCTAATTTCGCCCGGTAATGAGAATATTTGTCTCATATATATATCATTATATTGTTATATGACGACAGCGGCAGGATTTGAACCTACGCGGGCAAAGCCCAGTGGATTTCAAGTCCACCTCCTTAACCACTCGGACACGCTGTCTCTAAATATCTATATTAACATATGGTTTTTATTTAAATCGTTATTGTATAATTAAGTCCCGCCTGGGATTTGAACCCAGAATCTCCGGTTCCGTAGACCGGCGCCTTATCCATTGGGCCAACAGGACGCGATTTAATATAATGAAAATAAAATAAATTAGTATAAAATACGCAAAATAATGTCTTTGTATATAATAATGGTGAACACACAATTAATAGAAAATTTATTAACTAGATTAAAAGAAGATGCAAAAGCAGGTTGTGAGCTTAAGTCTTGTGATTTTCCCGGCAAGGATACATTAAATGTAGATGCCGCTCACGATGCAATATTATATTGTCAGCAACATAAACATAATGATGATACCATATTTGATGACGACCATTACGATAGTAGTAAAGAAAATGGCAATTATCCAGGAACAAGTCGTCATAAATCAGAATGTGTATCTAAATTAGAAGAAAATGTTTGTTATATACGAGATTCTTTTTCCGGGGTAGCTTTAAAAGGTTATAATAATTATTTAGATTCGGCGGGAACTCCAAAAAAAGAGGAATGGCATAAATATCATTTTGGAAAATCCATGGGAACTAGCGGTGAGATAGGTTCGGTCTTTACTAAAAATGAAGATCTACTAACAAATATAACAAAATATAGTAAATTTTTAAATTATGATAAGTTTATACATAAAGAGTATGAACTTGCAGGGGGTAGAAATGATATAAGTGAATTTGATGCACATTGTATATTAGGTCTTAATTTTACATGGCAAGCTGTATTATATTATGGATATCGTCAGTTTTTGAATAACGCGAACAACTGTGAGTATGAAATAAAAAAACCAGAAAATGCTAAAAAAATTATAGAATGTTTGAGACAAATCAATTTTGTTGAATTGGAAGATTCTGTTCCAAAATGGAAAATTGGGTATCCGACTAGTGATAATAATACTATGTTTGATGCTTTCAATGTTAGTTCTGATGATACAGCGTGGAATAGTATGGAAAAAACTAGACAAGTCGCCAACAGTGGTCCATATTATTTTATTACAAGTCAAAGTTTCGTACATTCCCAAATATCAAAAATTCTTCCCTCTACTGGTTATAATTCCGACAATTATAAAGGTTTTGAAGCAAGAAATGAAGGAGATGAAGATTCGTCAGGAATAGGTGAAGAAGAAATGAGAAAAGGGATGGAAGCACTATTGATTACTTATAATGCCTCCCTCACAAATGAAAAAATTGATGAATCAGCTCAAAGAATGTTATGGCAATTTTTAAAATTTCAAGGAGATTCATCCCATTTGGTATTTTATAGTATTATAGATGTTCCAAAAAAAAATATTTCAATAAAAGTTCTTACTGGAGAAAGACCATTGGTAAAGCGCGCTCAATTAGAAGGAAAAACAATAGTGGTAAGAAGATTTAACGTATTTAACAAATATTGGCCCGAAGCAGGTAGTTCGGATGGTACATACATAGAATTCGTGGCGGACGCAGAGGCTCAAGCAAAAACCTTATTGGCAAAAGCGGTATCATTAAAGCAATCTGAATATTATGAAAATTGGGGTGATAATTTAGATTCTGAAATTAAAAATTTAAAAGCTGAATTTAAAAATAGTAATAAAGTAAATGAGTTAAAAGAAAAAATGAAAAAATTTGGAAAATATATTATAGAACAAAAAATACAAACGTATATTGGTGGCGATTTTAAAAATGACGCCGAAAAATTTTTTAAATTAATGAGACCTGCAAAAGGTGATATATTAAAACCTGTTCGTGGTGCTGGAGGAAAACAATTTGATTTTGGAAAAGATGTGGATGTAGTGTTTTCTAAGCTCGGATATTTGGCTGATAATTATCACACGTTAGATGATGAAACTAAAAAAATACTGACTATAGAAGAAATGATGAATGGGATACAGGTTGGACTAAGAAATGGGGTAGATTGGCACGACCACTTAACTAAAATAGTAAATAGTTTTAAAACACATGAACAAGTCGATGCGGCACAGGAACATGTTAGTTATAAAGTATTAGTACTAAATAGCGACACTATCAACTTGGAAATAGATATAAAAGGCTTAACAACATTTGTCTCCATGAATTACTATGTTATGAATGATAGAAGTATATTTAGTTCTTCTTCCGATAGTTATCAAAAGGTATTTTTTTTCGCAAAGATATTAAAGTTTTTTATAAAAGAGGGCATAAAAGAGGGCAAGATACAGCTCCCGAGGAAAGAAGAATATTTTAGTGTGGGGGGAGCGCAGATTGGTGGATACAAGGATTACATTCAAAGAAGAATTGATTTACGTGAAAAATTATATAATGACTACTATACCAACATTACTACTACATCAGAATTATATAAGTGTGTATTACATTGTTTTATAAGAATTTCTGACGAAATAGACAACGGATTCAATTATGGAACAAATACAGAAATATCAGTATCTTACACGGGCGACCGAAAAGGATTTTCTGGAGTACGAAACTATATTAACACACCTGAATTCAAATCTTGGGAAAAAAGCTATCGCGGTAGTTTAAATAATATGAAGCGGTGGGTCGGATTTCACGAATTTACCAAAGATACAGCACAAGTTGAAAAAGCATTATTCAAAAAATTTTTAGATACTGTCCCCCATAATATAGAATTAACTGATTTACATAAATTTCATAAAGAGCCAGCCAAAAATGAAAGTGAAATGGATATCCCAAACTATGATCCCAATTATCCATATACTATTTGGTGGCTTTATAGTTATATAAACAAAGGGGGTGCATATGAAGATTTTACAGACCTTTTTAATAGTAAAATAAATACCGTTCAAAAATATTATTTTAAAAATGAAGAAAATTTTATGAAATGGAAAGAGAAAATATTAAGCCACGAATATAACGCATCTATACGATATAAATATGATTATTTTTTAAACGGAGAAGGAGAAGGAGAATTTAAAGAATATTTTTCCACCGGCGATGACTTTGCCACTGCCGCCGCCGCCGCCAGTGCCGCCGCCACTGCCGCCGCCGCCGCCACTGCCGCCGCCGCCGCTAATACAGTAAATGAGTTTAAAATATTTACTGAATTAGAAATAAAACATTTAATTGTATCTACTATATCATTATCTGGAAGATTTTCGGATGATAATGCAATATTAGAAGATATGGAAATTGTAAATTTAATTCAAAAAGAGTTAAATAAGACAGTTTATGGTGATAGCCAAGAAGAAATAAATAAAAAACTTTTAATACTTGATGATGTGAATGAGGATAAGGATGATAATGATAAAGAGGGGGTGGATTTTGTAAAACATTATACCGAGGAAGAAGTAGTAAACTTAAAGTTTAAAAATGCGGCGAAAAACGGCAAGGTGATTGATTTGATAACAATAGACGATGATGAGTCAGTGAGGGGGGGGGCAGCGACGGCAGGGCCGGCTGTGGTGAAGGATGAAAAACCACAAAAAACTATACAACAACTTAAACAAGGGACTACTAAAGAGGAGATTAAAAGCACGTTAAGAGAAATAGTAAATAAAGTTTTTAAAGGTAATTTCTTAACATTATTAACCAATCTATCAACTCTAGTACCAAAACAATAAAAGAATGAGATTTGTCTCTATCATTTAAAAATGAGATAAGGGATGCCGAAAGAAGACAATCATGATAAAAAAGAAAAAATATTTAAATATAAATTAGAATTACAAATATAAGATGAAGAGACAAATATTATTATTATGTATTCTAACAACATTGTCCGATGCATATAAATTGTGTGTTGTGGGAGCAACAAGTGGTCTTGGACGTGAGTTAGTATATCAAGGTGCATATAATAAAAATATATCCGTGTTGGCATTATCTGGGTCATCTAAACCACTAACGGTACCATGTCGTGAAAACTCTTTTGAATTAAATAAAAATAGTCCTCCGTTTATAAATAGTAACGTTCATAGAGACAATTATTGGAATAATATCACTAATTATGAGTTTGAAAATATTGTATTTACAACAAGTGCACCACCGTTTAAAGAAGATTATTCTGATAGATTAATGATGAAGATAATGTTAGAACTACCGCAATCTTGTAAACACGTTGCTTTGATTAGCACTGATTGTATAAATAATAAATCATTTAAAATGGAAGATGTAGATTCGACCATTATAAGAGAGTGGTATTTAAAAGATTCATTAAGAGCAAAAATTAAACAAGAAAGAATTTTAAGGCTGCGATTTTTAAAATGGAAATATCCAGAATTAAAACAAACTATATATCGCCCTAAGACCCTAACTTATGGACTATCTACAATAACATCTAAATCACGTAAAGTATTAGCTTCAGAAATATTAGAAGATTTAAATTTGTAATATTATATATTTATATATATAATATGACAGAAACTAAGAAAATTAAGTTTAATAAAAAAATAAAGAGAAAATCAAGACATCATAGAAATAAAATTAAATTTATTTTAAAAAAAACAAAAAAAAAACATAAATTATTAGGTGGTAGTAACATGCCTACCCACAGTTCTACTGGCCGTAGTATAGATGTGACACCGTATTTTGAAGATTCTAATGATTTTAAAATCGAATATGCTATATTTTTAGATAAGATAGTATCAAAGGTAGGTTGGGAGGTCCCTGAGAAAAGATTATTTATTTTATCTAAAGACTCAGACGATGATATACAAGATAGTACAGATGATTCAGAGAATAAGGATATTTTTTTTCCACTTGTAGAATATTGTTTGTGTTATTATAAAATAGATCCTACTAAAAAAAATAAAATTAAAATTGATTCCCATTTAAAAAAATTAAAATTATACAGATTTAAAACAAAGCCGATGATAATAGAAAACAAAATTACTTTTTTATATAAAGTAGGTAGATTTGATGATGTGATGCAGAGTGGGAATAATACGACTAGAACATATAATTTAAAATACAATAATAAAGCGAATGCTGAAGCCTTTTTAGATAAATTGAACAAAGCATATGATGCAACATTTAATCCCACCATAGATACTTTTTTACAGTTAATACAAGGTGCAAAATCTGAAGATGCAAGTAATAATGAATATGATAAAACAATTAATGATTTGGAAACATCAGCAGCTGCGAATAGTGCAGCAGAGCTTGCAGACAAACAGGCCTCAAATAAAAATAATAGGGCTATTGCACTAGGAGCATCGTATGTCGGATTTTTTGCATCTCTTGAATTGTTTCGAAATACAGCAAATATAATGCCAATATCGGCGGTAATAGCAAGTTTAGCCGCAGGTGTAGCAATGCAAATAACAACCATTTCGGAGAATGATATATTGGTTAAACAATCGTATAATCGTGTACATAATTTGATAAAATACATAATAGAACCTTTACAACAGTTAGAGTCAATGAATGAAAATAGAGGATCTATCATGAAAATAAATTATATAGAAATAATAGTATATTTATTAATGCTACTTAGAAAATGTAAAGCTTGGAAGAAACGTACAACAGATAAAAAAGGAGTTAAAGATCCTAAAAAATATATTGCTATATTTTTAACAGTATACCCATCTATTTATAATAACAAAATAATTAATATATGTAATAAATTAGAAGAGACAATCGTATTAATGAGTCAGATATTATCTATACATGTCAATATAAACGTGTTAAAATTAGACGAAAAGATTGATACTTTGCTTAAAAAACAAAACTGTTCTGACAACACACCAGAAAACAATAATTAAGAAATTAATTATTTATTAAAATGGTTTCCTGAGACAAACCTTTTTTCCCTTTACATCCTTTTTTATGACTTCCAAGAGAATATTTATTTTTAAATGTTTTCCCGCATTTGTCACACATACATGCAGATTCCTGTGCTGTCGCTCCACTGATATTAAGTAAATTAGATAAACATGGAAATTCTAAGTCTTCAATTTGTTTAATTATTTCTTTTTGTATTTTCTTTGCGCTATCTAATAGATTCTTCTGTTTAAACATAAAGTCTAATAGCTCCTGTTTAATATCTTCCATAACTTCTGTAGATATATTCATATTTACTGATTTCAAATCTACCCGTGAAGATATTATATCAATCATTTGAACTGCATTGTACATTATGTCTTTATTATAATTGACGTTATGTACGTATACAAGAACACTTCCGCCGTGAAAATTAATATCAAAATGTCTTTTTGTAGCAATTCCACTTATTTGAGAGAAAAATACCCCATGACATTTAAGATTTTCGATGTCTCTAATAAACTTCTCAACTTCAACTGCAGGGACATTTTTAGAATAACATTTATTTTCTACCATAACTTTTGTAGCAATGCCTCGAGATGATGGATTTCTCCGAATAATAAAATCTCCCTGACCTGTTTTACCTGACGTATTGTCAATTTCTGCGTCCGGAAAGCATTCGTTCAGTAAGGGCTCTAATTTATTTTCACTATTTTTTCCAATATTAGTAACACATGCCGAATTTTGTTTGTCTACATATTCTTGAATAGAGACAAATTTTGGTACAATACTTTCTTGAATATGTATTTTTAATTCTTTACACATGGAATCATATTTTGCAACAAGAAGTTTTTCATATACTGATCCATCTTTTTCATTTTGTTGCAAAAGTTTATTAGTATCTTTTTTTATTGTTTCTAGGCATTTTGCCATATCATTTTGTATCTTTTCTCGCAAGTCAGGGTTAGTAATAGTGAGTAATTTATCTTTCATAGTGGAAATAAATAATTCGTTATTTTCTTTCACTATCCCCGCCATGTCTTTAGTATAATCATTGCTATTATTTTGCATAACCATTCTAATATCATTTACCATAGTTTCTTTCTGATTTTGCAGTATAGAAATAATTGTATTGATATGTTGCGTATGCGTATTTACTTGGTCTACCTTCCCCTCAAGACATTTAAGTTGGTTTGCAATATTTGAAATCATTTTTGCAGACAAATCCTCTTTAATATCAGAGTTTATATTCTCTAACAGATCTATTACCATATTAAGTACTTTTTCTGCACTTAATGACGGATTTTCTTTAAAATATGTAATAATTCGCTCGTCAGTCAGTGTAATTACACTCATTGTATATAATATACAGTTTGTCTCTTTATATTGTAATTTGTATCCATTTGTTTTCAAATTTTGAATAACAATCCAAAGTTTGAATCCATTTGAAATCCAAAAATCCAAATAAAAAATGAGTATTATTTAGCAATTCTGCGCGTTTTTTTGTAAATAATTCGTTTTTTTGCGATTTTTTTTTTCTCACTCATTTTTGTGTATTAAATTGGAAAGACAACTTTGTTGATTTTGCGTAGCAAATCTT
>CENJ01000237.1_pt1 | contig 10241 bp, 6 predicted proteins | sample 356161 | NCBI WGS metagenome assembly CENJ01 (sample SAMEA2619531, study PRJEB7988) | marine metagenome | biome: marine biome (ENVO:00000447); feature: surface water layer (ENVO:00002042); material: "saline water (ENVO:00002010), including plankton (ENVO:xxxxxxxx)" | depth 5 m | reverse complement strand
AAATGTTTTACTTTCGTTTGATCTAGCGTGTCTAAAATTTATTCCTCGTGTATCCATTGATCCTCCAGTTAGCTCAAGAGTTGATCCAGGAGAATCAATAGCACTTTTAGTTAGAAAATGAACTACACCAGAGGTAACACTTGGACCGTACATCGCTGAATTAGCTCCTCTAACAACTTCTATCTTCGCGATATCAATATTTGAAATACCTGTGCTATACGAGAAAAATGAATCTGCAGCTGGCGTAGCTAAGTATCTGTAATCTAAAATTGGGAATGTAGATGTTCCAAATAATCCACTTCCCGCTCTCATTTCTACATTGATTGAATTCAGTGAATGCTGTTGAATTTGCACACCAGGAGTATTTACAAGTAAACGAACTGGATTTAACTCCTGAGCATTATTTTCAATGTCTTTTGAAGAAATCAAACTCACTGACGCAGGTACCTCTTGAAGTTTTTGAGGCCTTCTAGACGCTGATACTATAATTTCATCTAAACTCTCTCCAGGATTCATTGAAACTGTAATTGATTGGTCTGCAGAAGTTACTTCTATTGACTGTGATGAAAATCCAATGCTTGTAATTTCGATTTTAAATGGCAAATCTTGATTAGTTGTAAGAGTAAAATTACCATCAAAATCAGCAGTTGTACCTTCGTTAGTTCCAATGATTACAACATTAGCACCTGGAATAGCATCACCTGTCTCTGAATCTGTAACAGTTCCACGAATTGAAGACTGTGCCATCATCAGGTTGACACAAAACAGCAAAATAGCTGAAAGTGTAAAAGATAATTTATTGTATTTCATAATTGTTTTTTTTTGTTATTACTGGTTACCATGACAAATTTGGTATCCATTCATGTTTTGAAATTTGGTTAAAATCATACATTATATATGTAATCTTGATGTCAAAAATAATAAGAATTTACTTTATTTGGATGTTTTAGACTTTTTAAATTACCTGTTTTTAATCTTAAATCCTGTAAACCCTTGTGAATTTTAAAAAAAACAGAATCAAAAATTATTAAATTTTTAAAAAAAGGCATATAAGTTTATAACTCCAATAAACTATAGAAATATGGTTTTTTACAATATTATTATTCAAAGATTACCTTTTCCTGATCTTTGTGCCAGTTAGAAAAACTTGAATCATAGACTTTGTCAATTTGATTCCGCTTAATTTTCATTGTTGGGGTTGTTAATCCATTTTCTACTGTCCACGGATTTTTTACAACTACAAATGTTGATATTTTCTGATATCCAAGAAGTTTAGAGTTTATTTTATCAAGATGCGTAGTCATTAAACTTTTAATTTCTTCTCTAGTTTTTTCTTTCCCTATTTCTGATAAAACACCTAGACATATTGGTTGGTCTAGCCCGAGTCCAACAATACATATTTGCTCAAACTCACTGATATCCGTAAAATGAGATTCCAATACCAAAGGTTCAATATATTTTCCTTTTGTCGTTTTAAATAAGTCTTTTACCCTTCCTGTAACAAATAAAAAACCATCCTTGTCAATTACCCCTTGATCACCCGTATGCAACCATCCATCTTTGATTGTCTCTTTGGTCAGCTCTGGAAGTTTATAATAACCTTTCATTAGAAAAGGCCCTTTCATCAAGATCTCTGAATTATTTGGGTCGATCTTTATTTCAACCTCAGCAGCTGCTTTTCCAACAGAACCTGGCTTATTAAATACGAATAACTGAGACGTAATTGCACAATTTTCTGTCATTCCGTAACCATTTATTATATCAATATCGATTTTTCTAAACCATGTTCTTAGAGTTTCTGGCAGCGGTGCAGCACCAGAAGCAATTGCCTTTGCTTTACTGAGACCTAATGCCTTTTTGAACTTATTTTTCAATATTGATGATAAAATTGGAATTTTTAAAAGAATATTAAGTTTATTTTGAGAAACCTTTTCTAAAATTCCCAGTTGAAACTTTGTCCAAACTCTTGGAACCCCAAAAAATATTGTAGGTTGTACTTGCTGTAAGTTTTTTGCAAATGATTCTAAATTCTCAACAAAAGAAATTTGTCCACCATACCGTAGTGCAGTATGCTCAACAACTATTCTTTCAGCAATGTGATTTAAAGGAAGATAGGAGATGAATTCATTGTTCCCGCTAAAATCAACTTTTAAAGGGTTGCTTTGTGAATGAATTACTTTTGTCTTATCAAGAGCCAAGTAGGTAAGTACTACACCTTTTGGATCTCCTGTTGTACCCGAAGTAAATATAATAGTCCAAGTATCATCCAAATCTGGCTGGTGAGGTTCTTTTAATGGCTCATGCTTGTTTATAAAATCATACCACTGATATCCATCTTCCACGCTTGAAAAACCTTCATAATTTGGGAATGAAATTATTGGCATTTCATCTGGAACTCCTTTTTTTTGGTTTTCCCAATCCTCAACCTTTCCAACAATAAGCAAATCAACATCTCCAAAATCAAGTAGATTTTTTATTTCATCAGAGGTTAAATTTGAAAAAAAAGGGACACTAACATAGCCCGCCATCATTATTGCTAAGTCTGAAATAATCCATTCCCTACAATTTTTTGAAATTAAGCCTATATGTGCGTCTTTTCTAAGCCCAAGCGATTTTAGACCTGTAGCGAGTTTTCTAGCATAGTCTCCAACTTCTCCGTAGGAAAACTCTTCCCAGGAATCTCCAAAAGGTTGTTTTAAAAAAGGTTTATCTCTATGACTATTTTCTAATTCGTAAAATTTGAAGTCAAATAGAGTGTTTGAATTATCACGACTCATAACTAGTTGTTTGGTTTATAAATAATGATTTTGTTGAGTAAAATAGTACTTGAGACTAAAACCCATATAATCAATATTTTATAAATATAATAATCTATACTTTCTTTTTTAACTAAAAAACATAAACAAATTAGATGATTATACTTTTAAAAACATTTCTAACAAGACTTTGTAGTTGCATTTTATTCAATCATAACTAATCTTTTTGTTAATTTTGCAATGAATTTAAAAATGGCGATACTAAAATCTAAGATAAAAACAGACTCCTCTCGTTTCAAAACTAACAGTGTTGAAATGGAGAAGAAAGTAATTATTCTTAAAGAATTACTCAAAAAAAGTAGAATTGAAGGTACAGAAGCTTCAATTAAAAAGGCAAGAGAGAGAAAAAAACTTCTTGCTCGGGAGAGAATTGAATTTTTAATTGACAGAGATAGCCCTTTTCTGGAATTATCTCCACTAGCTGGTTTAAATAACAAATCGGGATTTGGTGTTGGAGGTACCAACGTGTGTGGAATTGGTTTTATTGAAGAAAAACTATGTTTCATACAATCAAATATAGGAACACGTAAAGGAGGTTCAATTGATTATGCAACAAGTCTAAAGGGTCTTAGAGCGGCAGAAATTGCAAAAGAAAACAAATTACCAACAATTAACCTGGTTGAAAGTGGGGGAGTGAATTTAAATGATCAGGATAAAATTTTTAATAATGCAGGTGCTACATTCAAAGAAATTACAAATAGGTCAAAATTAGGACTTGCAACGATTTCACTTGTTTTTGGTAACGCTACAGCTGGAGGAGCTTATGTTCCAGGGATGTCGGATTATACAGTTTTTCAAAAAAAGAAAGCAAAAGTCTTTCTTGCTGGACCACCGCTGGTAAAAATGGCAACTACCGAGGTGTCTACTGAAGAAGAATTAGGAGGAGCTGAAATGCATAGCAATACATCAGGTGTTTCGGATTATTTAGCAGAAGACGAGTTTGATGCATTTAGAATAGCTAGAGAAATAATTAAGTATTTACCGGATCAAAAACCTTCACTAATACCTAAAAAGGTTCTCCGTCCAAGATACAACACCAACGAAATTAATGGCATAATTCCTGCTAATCCAAAAATATCCTTTGATATAAGAGAGTTAATTACAAGAATTATTGATGACTCTGATTTTGCAGAATTTAAAAAAGAATACGGAAAAACCATGGTTACAGGGTGGTGCAAAATTCACGGATACCCCGTTGGAATAGTTGCAAATAACGGTGTTATTTTTTCTGAGGCTGCAAATAAAGCCTGCCAATTTATACAGCTTGCAAATCGGAATAATACTCCAATACTTTTTGTCCATAATACAACCGGATTTATTGTAGGAAAAAAATATGAAGAAGGAGGAATAATTAAAAATGGAGCAAAATTAATTAACGTAGTCTCAAATAGTGAAGTTCCACACTTAAGTTTAATGGTTGGTTCATCTTTTGGAGCAGGAAATTATGCTATGAATGGTAGATCTTACAATCCTAGATTTTTATTTAGTTACCCAAATTCTAAACTTGGTGTAATGGGAAGTGAGCAACTGGCTGGAGTAATGGATATTATTAAAACTAACGCAGCCAAGAAAAAAGGTATCAAGCTTGATAAAATAAAAATGGAAAAAGATAGAAAAGCACTTATTGAAATTATGAGTCAAAAACAAACTGCTTGGCACTCATCTTCTGAAATGTGGGACGATGGTGTAATAGAGCCGGTAGAAACAAGAAACTATTTAGGATTTTGTTTGGCTATTCTATATAATCAAAAGATTAAAGGAACGAGCTCTTTTGGGGTTTTTAGAATGTAGGTGATGGCAAAATTAATTAAAACATTGTTGGTCGCTAATAGAGGCGAAATTGCTAGAAGGATTTTTAAAACCTGTAAAAAAGAGGGTATTAAAACTATTGCTGTATATAGTTTTGTAGATACCAACTCTAATTATGTAGAAGAAGCGGATATCTCTGTTTTGCTAGAGGGAGAAAACCCTGTTCAATCTCATATGGATTCTTCTCAAATTATAAAAATTGCTAAAAGATTTGATGCCGATGCTATTCATCCTGGTTATGGGTTTTTATCTGAAAATGCCTCTTTTGCTAAAAAATGCAATGATGAAAATATTTTATTTATTGGACCAGACCCTGACTCAATTGAGCTTATGGGAGATAAGGATAAAGCTAGACTTTTAGTAAAAGAGCTAGGGATTCCTTTACTACCAGGTTATGAGAATTCTAAAGAAAAAGAGACAAAACTACTTAGCAAGGCAAAGAAAATAGGATTTCCTATTCTCTTAAAAGCGTCAGCTGGAGGAGGAGGCAAAGGAATGCGTACAGTTTTTAATGAAACTGAGTTTATAAATTCTTTAAATGAGGTTAGAAGGGAAGCTAAAAATGTATTTGGAGACGACCGTATAATTATTGAAAAGTATATTGAATCAGGGAGACACATTGAAGTTCAAATTTTAGGAGATAATACTGGTAATATATTTCATTTGTTTGAGCGTGAGTGTACAATTCAGAGACGCTACCAAAAAATTATCGAAGAAACTCCTTCTAAAGTTTTGGATAAAAACTTAAGAAAAGATATGCTTGAATGTGCCATGCAAATTGGTAAGAAACTACGATATAAAAGTCTAGGCACAGTTGAATTTATTTATGATAATAAAACAAAAAAATTCTTCTTTTTAGAGGTAAACACTAGAATTCAAGTCGAGCATCCTGTCACTGAAGAGATTACGGGTGTCGATTTAGTGGGTCTTCAACTAAAAATTGCTCAAGGAGAAAAAATTAGCTTTAATCAGCAAGACATCATATCTGAAGGGTATGCCATTGAAGCAAGGTTGTATGCTGAAAATCCAGTATCCAACTTTTTACCAACATCGGGGAAGATCCAAAAACTTAAATTTCCAAAAATCAATGGCTTAAGAATAGATAGTGATTTGAAAAATGGAGACTTGGTAAATATTTATTTTGACCCTATGCTTGCCAAAATTATTGCTCACGACAGTAGTAGAGAAAAGGCAATAAATAAATTAAAATATGCACTTTCCAATATAGTTTTTCTTGGCCCTACTACAAACATTGAGCTTTTGAAAAATATTCTATCATCCAAATCATTTGTAAAGGGAGAATACAATACAAATTTCATTTTTGAGAATCATAAGATTATCCAAACCGATAGAGATCAATCAACAATTGAAAAAATGGCTATTGTGGCGACTCTCTTCAGATGGTCAAAAAGAAATATAAAAAAGAGAATATTGAAATATCTACCATCGGGATGGAGAAATAATTTTTACAGTCTTCAAAAAGAAAAATTTTATTTTAATGGTAACTATATTGAATGTGAATATAAAATAGTAAATGGAACTTTTCTCTTTTCATTTAATAAATCAAACCATAATGTTTCAATTATTAAAGCAAAAGGTAATATGCTACATGCAGAAATAAATGGAGTTTTCAAAAAATACCATATTAAAGAAATTGATAAATCAATCTATGTACATTCTTTCGATTTTGGTAATGTCTGTTTACAAGTTGCGGATAGATATCCTATTAAAGAAAAAGAAAAAGCAGAAAGAGGATACATTTCTCCAATGCCTTCTTTAGTTGTTGACGTTTTTGTAAAAAAGGGTGATAAAATAAAAAGAAATCAACCTCTTATTGTACTTAGCTCTATGAAAATGGAAAATACATTATACTCTAATGAAGAAGGAGAAATAAATCTTGTAAATGTTGTTAAGGGAGAAAACATTCAAGCTGGACATGTATTATTAAAAATCAAGTAATGAATTATTATAAAGAAGATCAGCTTGCTAAATTCCGTAAGGAAAAATTTTGTTTTATAGCGATAGATGAAACAAATGAAGTTTTTGAGATAACACTTGATAGAACTGCAAAAAAAAATGCCATCCATCCTCAAATGTTAAATGAATTAGCATTTGCTCTTCAATATGCTCAAAACAATAAAAGTATTAGGGTTTTGGTTTTAAGAGCTAAAGGTGATGTTTTTTGTTCGGGATCAGATTTATCTGCAATGCAAGGAAAGTTAGATCAACATGACTCGTCCATTGGGAGACCCTTGAAAGAAGTATTACTTGTAAATTTATGGACTGCATTTAATAAACCATCACTCGCGGTTGTTGAAGGTAATGTATATGCTGGAGGGTATTTATTTTTAGCATGCTGCACTTTTGTTATTGCGGATAAGTCCTTGAAATTCTCTTTACCTGAAACAAGAAGAGGTATTTTTCCTATGCAGGTAATGGGAGTACTAATGCGAGTTATAACACCTAGACTTTTACTTGACTGGTGTATTAGAGGATACGAAATAGATGCTCAAAAAGCGGAAGACTGGGGATTGATTTCGAAGGCTGTAAATAAATATGAAATAAAATCTGCAACTAAAGAATGGTTAAAGGAGGTAATAGCTAATTCTCCAAGTGCTATTTCGCTTGGTATGGAGGCCTACAGAAATATTATTGACGATGAAAAAAATCAAAAATATTTAAAGTCTATGTTGGATAGGGTTATAAATACGACCGATGCTCAAGAGGGTCTAAAAGCCTTTAAGGAAAAAAGGACTCCAAAATGGAAATAGTAAACTTAAATTTCCTCTTCCTTTAATTTAAACTCTCTAAGTTTTACATCATCAAAGCCTTTCTGGTCAAATGGGTTTTCTATATAATTTTGAATATTGTACAAGGCAATAAGAGTAAAACTAATTAGAATTGTAAATCCAAGGGATATTATGTTTTGATATTCAGAAATACTGGATTTAATTCCATCAATAAGTGAAGGTGTATATATTAAAGGGAAAAGGTAAATAAAGACTAGGCAATAGCTTCTTAAACTAACTGGGGTTCCGTGAGATTGAAGTGCATGTAAATTTTCAATATTTTGAAAAACTTCGTTTTTTACTCTTATCATACTATCTTTCTCTCTATCATTAAACTTTGATATATTATCTAATGTTAATTGATAAATTTCTTTGCTAAATTTTCTCACTCCCACTATAGAGTACCTCCTACTTCCTTTAAGCAAGCTAAAGGAGTATTTTTCTAAATCGATTAAAATTATAGATAATCTTTGTTTGTCTTTTTTTGTAACTCCATCAACTGCTCCAAATATATTTTGGAGAGTAATTATTTTGGTTCTAAATATTGAAAGGTAGTTTAGTGATTCTTGTCTTTTGTTAAATGCACCTGTGATGGTAAAAACCAATGGAAAAATTATTGCAATACTGATAATATCAAAATTAACTGACATGGTAAGGTCGATATGTTTAAATAAATAGTATACCCCTACGGCTTCTGCAATAATTATAACGGTGTGAAAGTTAAAAATCGAAAAAATTTTTCTTATCATATTAATTAATTTTGCGTGTAAAATTATACTTTTTTTAATAATTGTTATTTTCTACTGAAGGATTGTGAATTATTAACTTATAATTTTATGAATTATTTACATAAAACTAACCTTTAAAATGTTGTTTAAATTGATAATTAAAATCTAAACTTAAAAATACTTTGAATTTAAAACATTGTAAAGCAGATGTTTAGCAAAATATTTTGGTTAATTAAAAAGTTAATAACCTAGAATCAGTGGTACGATTTTTGCCTCTTAGCAGTTGTAATTTTATATAACCCGTTATAGTTGATTTTGAGGAAACTTTACTTAGCGCTTTTTGCCTTATTTCTGTTTGGCATATTTTCAACTCGAGGACAGAGTACTATTCTTGAGGTTACCACTTACTCTGATATCGTGACCGATTCCGACAACACTGTTAATGCCACAGATGTTGTTGTGTTTACTATCAAAGCGAAAAATATAAGTAATCTTACTTTATCAAGTTTAACTATCTCACATACACTTACAGGAATAAATGGATCAACCTTATCTATTAACACTTCTCCAACCTTTTTCTCAAATTCAAGTGGTTCTTCAGCTGGCACTTTGGCGGCTGGTGAGACAGGAACCTATGTTGCCACTTATACTTTTAATGGAGCTGGTGTCTCAGCTGGTGGGGTTAGCTTAACAGTCACGGGAACGGCAAGTACACCAGGTAATTCAAATAATGTCATTGACCCATCCGATGATGGAGATGACTCAGATGGTAATACAGCTAATGATCCAACTCAAGTTATTGCTGGTGGGACGGTAACTGCACTTGAAGGAACTAAAGTTGAAAACTATATTGATACCGATGGAAATGGAACAATCGGTCTTGGAGATCAACTTGAGTATATCATTACAGTTTATAATAAAGGAGAGGAACAATTAGATGCTGTCACCCTGTTTGATGTATTAAAAGATCAAAATAATAATGTTTTAGCCCTTATTGCACCTTTTACTCCTCCAGGTCCGATTTTTGTTTCTTCTGATCAGAACTCCTCAAACGGGAATTTGCTTGTTGGTGAAACTGTAACATATAAGGCAGTTTATGTAGTTCAGCAGGGTGCAGTTGATAGTGGAGGTTTAAATAACTGCTTAGATGTCCAGGCCGACGGTGTAAATACGAATCGTAGGGCAACAGACAGAGCTGATGATGGAATTGACAACGATGGGAATTTAGTTGATGATTGTACCGAATCTACAATTACAACAACAGCAACACTTGAGGTAACAAAAACCGCTACGGTACAGGACGTAAATGGAAATAGTCAAAATGATCCAGGGGATATCATTAATTATAATATAAGGGTAGAAAATAAAGGAAATGTTACCTTAAGTGGTCTGGTTTTATCTGAAAACTTTGATGATGGAAATGGAGCAACCGTTCAATTAAATCATAACCCTTTGTTTCAGTCATCTTCACTCGGTTCCTCTGCTGGAACACTCAAAGTTGCTGAGGTAGCAATTTATACAGCCTCATATACCATAACTGCACCTGTCGCAAACACAGGAAGTGTTTCTAATTCACTTACTGCTACTGCTAATTCACCTGGGAATAATGGTGATGTTGTTGATGTAAGTGATGACGGAATAGACAACGATGGTAATACAGAAAACGATTCCACTACGACCTCTCTCACTATTGATAAAAGGATTGAAGCAACAAAAACATTTAAAGTAGCAGATAATGGTGATGGAGAAAACGGAGAAGGGGATGTGGTGACTTTTACTATAAGGGTTCAAAATACAGGTCAGATTGCACTCTCCGGTATTACCCTCGTTGATCTTCTTACCGATTGTACAGGAACTTTAACTCTTACTATGGCAAGTGGACCAACTTGGAATTCAAATAGTGCAGGGTCTGCACAGGGGAGTTTAAATCCCGGTGAGGTAGGAACTTATACTGCAACCTATACCATTGGCAATGCTGAGATTGGGTCTGGGTGTATTTTAAATACGGTGAGTGTCACGGCGAGTAGTCCTGGAAACTCAGGTGACGTAAAGGATGTGAGTGATGATGGGAATGATGCAGATGGAAATTTAGTAGACGA
>CENJ01060056.1_pt1 | contig 10242 bp, 13 predicted proteins | sample 356161 | NCBI WGS metagenome assembly CENJ01 (sample SAMEA2619531, study PRJEB7988) | marine metagenome | biome: marine biome (ENVO:00000447); feature: surface water layer (ENVO:00002042); material: "saline water (ENVO:00002010), including plankton (ENVO:xxxxxxxx)" | depth 5 m | reverse complement strand
AGTGTAAAACTATTTATTAAAACCTCAATTTTTGCAGCAATTGCATCTGATTGAGAGTTAATAAAAGCCGTTTCTCCATTCAAAACATCTAAAAGTGTTCTATTCCCTGCCTGTCTTTCTGTTCTTGCTAGTTCAAGAAACTCTCCAGATATTCTTGCTTGATTTGATAAAAATTCAGCGTTTTTTTGTGCAGTTGATAAACCATCCCAAGTTGTTCTTAACATCTGTGTTATCATATCCTCTTGGTCTTTAATTCTAGTCTGAGTTGACAGATAAGATTGAATAGCTGCATCTTTTCCAGCATACTCAGAGAAGCTCAAATTCAATGGATATGAAAAATCTATCTTAGCTGAACTTTCTCGTTTAAAGCCAACTATTCCTCCAAAATCTTGCTTTTCAGAATGACTTATAATACCTTTTATTTTCGGAAAAAGTGATGCTCTTGCGGTATTAATTGCCTCCTTACCTATCTCGGTAGACACTCTAGCCGAAATCAATGAAGGATTACTTTTAAGTACTATTTTTTCAGCCTCATCCAAAGTTTTAGGTAACTTATTAATTACTGATTTTAATAGTTTTAACGAGCCTAAGTCTCTAGGAAATGTTTCAAAAACATATACAAATTCATGTTTTGCTGCGTCTAGCACACCTTCAAATTGAATTTGCCTTGCCTGAGCTCCAGCCAATTGTGTTTTTGCCTGTAAAACATCTGATGTTAACCCCCCACCAGCACTAACAGCAGCATCCTCTAACTCTGTTTGTTTTTTAATATTTTCAACAGATTGTTTAGCGAATTTTACACTTTCTCTTGATTGAATTACTCTTAGATAAGCTGTTAAAGCTCGTAAAAGAATATCATTTTTTATTTGCCTTTCTAAAGCTCTAGTTTGTTTTAGAGAAAGTTTAGAAGATTTTACAGTTGATTTTGTTAATCCAAAATCAGATAGCGTTTGTGTAATTTTGGCAGTTGCATCTCTAGCTGCCAATTGTGTGTTATTCCCAGGTCCATATTTTATTATATTTTCATGACCGTAATTTGCTGTAACGTCAAGAGATGGAAAATATCCTCCCTTAGACTGCTTAATTCTGAATTTAGCTGCTTCTATATCAGTCTTCGTAGCTAAAATTGTTTTATGGTTCCTAAGCACCTTATCTATAGACTGCTTAAGATTAAAGGATTTTTCTTGAGAGTTAGCATCCAGAAAAAGAAAAATTAAAAAAACAAATATACTTTTATATAAAATCATAATTTTAAGCTAAAAATATTTTATCCACAAAAAATTTAATGTGTATAATTCCTAACGTCACTATATATAATACTTTTAACATAATTTTTTTGATCTATCCATATATAATGATTTATTATTTATTGAATTTAAAAAGAATTCAAATAACTCTTCAGAAGTCGATGTCATTTTTAATTCATGCTTAAGTCGTCCTGCAAAGTTTAATCCAGTAGTTACATCAAACATTAATGAAGATAAAATGTCGGCATCAAGTATAATTTTTTCTAAGTTATCACTCACTTTTTTTGGTTTTTCAGGAAAGTAAGTATTTTTAAAAATTCTTAAAATTCTTTGAAGTTCTTTTTTTTTAAAAAAAAACTTATAAGATAATCTCCTAAATAAATGGTAACTAATTTCCTCTTGATAGTAGGGTTTAGAAATTATTCTTCTACCCTGATGCTCGATATCGTGACACAAAGAAATTATAACTAATAAAACTTTGTCTCTGTTGGATAGTTCAATATTTTTTGCAATAATACATGCTATCACAACTACAGCCTTAAAGTGATGACTATTGTGGTATGTATTATGAGTTTTATTTATCAAACAAATTTTAGAAGCTTTTCTTATAATATTATCAATTTTTATTTCTCTAAAAACTTTTAGTTCTCTTAAACATAATTGACATATATTCAATAGGTTTGGTGATGAATGTCTAGAAAGTACAAATTTTTTTAGGATAGGTTTTGATCTTGGCCAATTATTTATGATATAATTTAGGCTTGGCATATTTTTTTCGAGAGGGTACTGTCTCATTTACTTTTCATAACCCAAATTCCATCCCAATTTTTTGGCTTATCTTTAATTAATTGCTCACATCTTTCAATATAAGTTTTCGAGAGCAGGTCATTTGAATTAGCTTTTAAACATTCCTTAAAGGAATAAATTGAGGATTCAAAATCTCCAATTTTATATTTTTTTCTACCCTCATTAAAGTGATTCACAACATCCATTAGATTTGGAAATGTTTTATCATTATGATAATCTAATACTTCATGAACTCCTACAGGTTCTGTTTTACCTTTTACAACTACATCATCAATGTAGCGTATCCTGTATGTTCCTTTTAGTCTTTTAGTAGTAAAATCACTGATAAGAATTCTTGCATTATATTGTTTACATGCACTCTCGAGCCTTGCTGCCAAATTAACTCCGTCACCTATCATAGTATAATCCATTCTTTTTTGTGAACCTATATTACCTGCTACAATTTTGTCAGTATTTAGACCTAATCCCATATCAAGAGGCGGCTTTCCCTCCTTATTTCGAATATCATTCCATTCCCATAGTCTTTTAATCATATTAATGCCTGCTTTAACCCCTCTATCTTCGTCATCTTCGTGTTTTATTGGCAAGCCAAACGCTGCCATGATCGCATCTCCAATAAACTTATCAAGCATTCCTCCTTGTTCGGTGATACATTCCACCATAATTTCAAAGTATTCATTTAAAAGTTTGACAGTGCCCTGTGCTCCAAGTGACTCAGTAATATTTGTAAAGCTTCTTAGATCAGAGAATAAAAGTGTAGCTGTTGTATCTAGTCCTCCCATTATGTCAGCACCTTCTTCAAGTAATTGATTGGCTATACCAGGATCCATGTATCTTGACATTGTAGATTTCATTCTTTTTTCTGATGAAATATCCTCGAGCATCAAAAGTGTTCCAAGAAATTGATTCTGAGAATCAGTTCTTCCCTCATTTTCTTCATTAATTAATGGCAATATGGTTAGGTTGGCAGATACTAATTCTTTCTTCTCATTTTCTGAATTAAAAACTTCAATTTCGCAATCCATAATTAATTCAGGCTCATGACTTTTTTTTACAACATTAATCTTTTCCTGAATCCATGAGTTTTTTTCTTTAAAAAAACTCTCAGATTTTAATCCAACTATTTTTTGACTTATAACTCTTAAAATTTTAAGTCCGGATTTATTACAGGTTACAATTTCATCTTCTTCATTAATTGTAATAACTCCATTGGACATACTTGAAAGCATACTTTCATTATATTTTTTTGATTTTGAAACATCATCAAATAACTTTGCATTTTCAAGAGCAATAGCAACTTGTTGGGTAAAAGCTTTTAAACGAGATTCATCTTCATCTGTAAACTTCCCTCCCTTCTTATTTAAAACCTGAGTACAACCAATTACCTTTCCAATTTTATTGACGATTGGAACACATAAAATTGATCTAGTAAAATAACCTGTTTGTTTATCAAATGCTGGATTAAATCTTAAATCTGCGTAAGCATAAGGTATATTCATAGTTTTACCTGAAGTAAAAACACTTCCAGCAATACCTGCAGAATTTGGTAATCTTATTTCGCCAATCCCCTCACCCATTGCTACCCTTGAGAAAAGTTCCTCTGTTTTTTCATCATTAAGAAATAATGTAGCTCTATCTGCATTTAACATTTTGGTAGCTTCTTCCATCACTCTTTTTAAAAGTGAACTTAAATCAATTTCTGCAGTTACATCCGAAACTATGCTTACAAATTCCATTTCTTGTTCACGTTTTTTTTCAAAAAATTCATTATTTTGTGCATTTTGAATTGAAATTGCGGCTTGAGTAGAGATATCGTTTATCAAATTTAAATCTGCTTTACTGAACCTTCCCTTTTTCTTATTTAAAACTTGAATCACACCAATAGTTCTCCCATCAATTGTTTTAATTGGTGAGCAAATCATATTTTTTGTTTTGTAGCCTGTTTCTTGGTCTACGTCCTTGTTAAACCTTCTATCACTATAGACATCATGAATTATTTCTCCGAGCTTATTTTGAAATATTGAACCCGCAATACCAACATTATTTAATATTCTTATTTCTCTTGTTAAGTCTCCTTGAGCAACCCTTGAATATAATTCATTTGTTTCTGAATCATTTAAAAAAATTGATCCTCTATCAGCATTGACATTCTCAGTTGCAAAATCGATTATAGTCCAAAGTATGTGAGATAAATCTTTAAGTGCTCCAATTTTTCTAGAAATTTCTAATAAACATTTTATTTTTTTAATTTCATCATTCGGAAATACATTTTTTTTAATTTTTTTCATTATTTTAACTTCTTAAGAATAGTTTCCAGTTCATCTCTAAGTTTTTGAGTTGATTGTTTGAGCTGATTAATTTCATCTGATGAATTTAAAATGGTTTTTTGAACTGCTTCTTTTTTTTCAAATTTTAGTGTCTCAAGCTCATCTCTCAAAACCTGACATGATTTTTTTAACTGATTTATTTCATCAGCACTTGACTGTATTTGTTTCTGAATGGCTGTTTTTCTTTCGTATTGAGCCTTATCTAATTGATACCTTAATTCCGTAATGGTAGATTTTAGTTGATTAATCTCATCATTTTTTGTGCTTACAGCCTCTTGGATATTATTTTTTAAAGCAAACTTTGAATCATCAAGTTGATCTCTTAGCGAAGAAATTGTTTTATGTAAGTTATCGTGTTCATCCTGATTTTCCAACTTAATATTTTGTATAAATTCCGAAAATTCTGCTTTAAATATAGGATCATTTTTATTGTATTTGTCTATTGAATTCCCCATTTATCAACTCAACTATATTTTAGTGTTTCTCATAATATAAACAATGATAACTTTTTTTTTTAGAATATTTTAAAAAACTCCAATCTAATTTGTCGCCTATATTTAATTTTAATTTTTTAGAACAATTTTTTGGTATTTCTAATACTGCAATAACTTTGTTTTCAGATGAAATAATTTTTTTCGACAGAGGATTGCCAACTTTAATACTTAGTACTTTTTTATTTTCATCAATGAAAATTATATCAAGTGGGATGAAAGTATTATGCATCCATATATTCACAATCTGTGGTCTATTATATAAAAACAACATTCCACTCGATTTAATCAATCTTTTTTTCCACATCAATCCTCGTTCCCTTGATTCTTTTGTGAAAGAAAAATATACATGAAGATCTAAAAATTTATTAGAAGATATTTTGGCAAAGTTAGCATTCACCCCCTTAAAAATTGAAATAATAATAAAAAACATTATTATATTTCGAATTTCTCTCCCCTTTTTATTCTATTGAGTGTTTTTTTCTGATCGTTAGACAGTTCTTCACTTTCTTTAAGAGATGTTTTTTCATTGGAGCTAAATAAGGATAAATCATATTTATCCGACAAAGTTTTAAAAATTTTAAATTCGAAGGGACTAATTTTTTTACTAATTAGTTCTTTATCTTCTTTGACAAGTTTTTCTTTTTTTAATCTTGATAATGATTTATTTAATCTATTTTTCATTTTATTTTTAGTATATAATATAAAATTATAATGGATGATAAAGAAAAAAATTTAACACTCCTTAGAAATGAGATGGAAAATGTTAGAGAGCTTTATTTAAAAGGATTTATTGACAAGAAGACCTACCAAATTGAAACTAGAGATTTATTCGAAATTGCAGTCAAATATGGAGCATAATAAGAATTTAGATAAAATAAAGATATCAATACAAGAACTTTTCGATAAATCTGATCAAGAAAAGGTAAACCTTTTCGAATCAATCGAAATGCTCTGGTTGGACTCCTCTATAAAAAAAAAGAAAAAAGAGGTTAGCTTGCCTGAAAAATTAAATTCAAACGTTGTTAGAATAAGGCAATTACTCGCAGCGGCTTGGCTGGAAGATCTAAAAGAGTAATTTACTTTTTTAGCCTAGATCTTGCTGATTTAATTATCGGATGATCTTCAGCAGATTCCTTCATATTGACTTTTTTTTTATCCGAAACTGTTAAACTAATAATTTTTAAATAGTAAAATCTAATTAAAATTAATAAAAAGATTATTATTGCTCCTGTAAATCCAAAAAAAAACACAACATCTATGTATAGAGAAAAATAAAGAAAGAGGAATATAAATAAAGATATAATTAATAAATATAACATTTTAGAAGTACGATTTTAGAATATAGTATAAATATCTTTTTTTGGTGATTTTTTTTTTTTTTGGATAAGTTTCTAAAAATAAGCTTATAAAAACTCTTTCAACTCTTTTAATGTTGCTATAATTTTTATTAAAATTATTAATTAATACTTCATATGTAGAATTTGTAATTACTAATTCATTATCATATATCATGTAAATGAATTGAAAAATATAAGATGTAGAAAAGTTTGAATCAATTTCTTTGATAAACTTATTAAATACTCTATTAAATTGTTTAAATTCAGATATTAAAGTTTGATTAGGTTTTTTGTCTATTATTTTGTCAAATATCGCCAATAAATTTTTAATATTTTTATAAACAATCTCTGAATCATTAAAATTCTTTAAAATGAAGTTATTTCTATTTTTTTTGCTAATTTCTTCAAATAGCCATTTTAGTTTAATTTTAGATAATATTTTTTCTTCTATTTTGGGATAATATCTAAATAATTCTTTTTCAAAGACAAATAATGCAAAAAGTTCTTTATTTCGAACATCCAATGTTTTTAGTTGTAAATATCTTACATAAAAAAGATTTCTTGAATTCACTTAAACTTAAATCTATAAATATATTTTAATTAACAAGGAGTTTAAATGAATAATATTCTTTCGTCACTAGGAAAAACAGTTTTATCAGGATTTTTCCTCGTACTTTTAATGGTAGTTTTTTTATCATCTGCTGGTTTAACATTTGACCACTCCTATTATTCTTTTTTATTTAGATGGTTGCATGTTTTATCAGGAATAATGTGGATTGGTTTACTGTGGTATTTTAATTTCGTTCAAATACCGAATATGCCAAATATTCCCGATGAACAAAAGCCTGCTATTTCTAAAGTAATTGCACCGAAAGCATTATTCTGGTTCAGATGGGCAGCAATAGCTACTCTTATTACTGGATTGGTACTTGGTCATCTAAATGGATATATTCATGAAGCTTTATTATTATCATCTGGAAGCACAAAGAATCAATTGATTGGTATTGGTATGTGGTTAGGAATAATAATGGCATTCAATGTATGGGTATTCATTTGGCCAAACCAAAAGAAAGCACTGGGTATCATTGAGGTTTCTAAAGTTGAAAAATTAGCTTCCGCTAAAAAAGCAATGCTTTTTTCGAGAACTAACACTTTGTTGTCAATTCCAATGCTTTATTCAATGGTTGCGGCTCAGAACCTTAACTTGTATTGATAAACAAGTATTATTTTTTATTATACTTGAAGCCAAATAAAACGATAAGTGGAGAAGCTATAAAAATTGATGAATAAGTCCCAATGACAACTCCCCATATCATTGCTGATACAAAACCTTTAATTACTTCACCACCAAAGATATATAAGGCTACAAGAGCTAAAAGCGTTGTTACTGAGGTCATGAAGGTTCTAGATAAAGTCTGATTAATAGATTTATTCAACAAATTTGACAGCTCAAGCTCTGATTTAATGAGATTTTCTCTTATCCTATCGAAAACAACCACGGTGTCATTAATGGAGTAACCTGCAATTGTCAATATAGCGGCTATCGATGCTAAATTAAATTCAATTTGTGAAATCGAAAAGAAACCCAAGGTGGAAATCACATCATGGAATAATGCTATTAAAGCCCCTAAACCAAATTGCCAACCTGAAAATCTAAACCAAATATAAATAAACATTGCTATCAAGGAAAATAATATAGCCTTTACAGCGATCATCTTTAACTCACTACCAACTTTTGGACCAACAAATTCAATTCTTCTATAATCTACATTCTCTCCAATTGACTTCTTAAATTGTTCGATAATAGAATTATTTTCCTGACCTTCTTTAGAATTACTCTCTAACTTAAATAAAATAATCTTTGGATCACCAAATTCCTGTATTTCTGAATTACCTATATTTAAGTTATCAATTTTCTGTCTTAAATTTGAAATGTTGGGTGTTGTATCAAATTCTGCTTCAATCATTATACCACCCTTAAAGTCTATTCCTAAGTTTAAACTTTTATAGACAAATAGGAGTACTGAAATTAGCAATAGCACAATTGATAAGCCAAAAGCAATGTATCTATATTTGAAGAAATTTATAGTCATATTAATTTAGGTAAATTTTATTAGGTTTAAACTTTAATACCCAAAAGCTTACAACCATTTTTGTAAGGATTAGGGCTGAAAACATTGAAGTTAATATTCCTATACTTAGGGTTACTGCAAACCCCTTAATTGGCCCTGAACCGTAATTAAATAGGAGAAGTGCAGCTATTAGGGTGGTGAAATTAGCATCTATAATCGTTTTTAAGGCATATTTATAACCAAGGTCAATAGAGTTTATGATAGATCTTCCTGATCTCAGTTCTTCTTTAATTCTCTCAAAAACCAAAACATTAGCATCTACCGCCATCCCTAGCGTTAAAACAATTCCCGCTATTCCTGGCATTGTTAAAGTAGCTTCAATGGCACTAAGCAATGACACCAAAAGAATCACATTAATTATTATAGCTAAGTCTGCAACCATTCCGAATACTTTATATCTAAGTATCATAAATACAATTACTAAAATGAATCCAATAATTAATGCTTTTTTTCCTGCTTCTATAGAATCAAACCCTAAACTTGGACCCACAGTTCTTTCTTCTAAGACCTTAATAGGTGCCGGTAATGAACCTGCCCTTAATAAAACTGCTAAATCATTAGCTGCGTTAGCTGAGAAGTTTCCACTTATATTTCCTTGTCCACCAGTTATTGGCTCCCTAATTTGTGGGGCGCTCACTACTTTACTATCTAAAAGTATAGCAAGTCTTTGATATGTGTTTTCTGTAGTAATTTTTGCAAACTTTTTCGCCCCTTTAGTATCAAATTCAAAAGCAACAACATACCTTCCAGTCTGAGGATCTACTGTAGCAGCAGCATTTTTAAGCCTATCACCAGTTAAAAGAACTCTTTTTTTTACAATAAATTCTTTCTCATAAGCAGTCGGGTCTGAATTCTGGGCTTTAAAAGTTCCGGGTGGAAACTTACCTCTTTGTTCTGCCAACTCAACTGTAGTAGGGTCTAACATATGAAAATTTAACTTTGCAGTTCTTCCTATAAGTGTTTTTATTCTCTCTGGATCTTTCACACCAGGAAGTTGAACGATAATTCTTTCTTCGCCTTGTTTTTGAATTGTTGGTTCTTTAGTTCCAGATTCATCTACTCTTTTTCTAACAACCTCAATAGATTGCTCGACAGTTCTATTTCTTGATTCCAATATTAATTTTTCTGAAAATAAAAAAGTTATCTTATTCTTTTCACTGCTTATAATTATTTCTTTATTGATATTATTCCGTATTTCTCTTTTAACAAAATCCACCTTTTCTTTATCTTTTATAGTAACTACTGCTCCCTTAATTTTAGAACCCAGGTTTGTGTATTTTATTTTTGACTTTCTCAAAAATGATCTTATTTCGTCAACTAAATTTTCTGATTCCTCTTTAAGAACTGTTTTTGTTTCTACCTCTAAAAGTAAATGGGAACCACCTTGAAGGTCTAGGCCTAAGTTAACTTGTTTTTTTGATAGAAATGATGGTAGAGCTGTGACTTCACTCTTTCCATAAAAGTTTGGTATAAAATAGTAAAGTCCTAACAAGCAGACTGAAAAAACAAAAATTAAATTCCACTTACTAATATTGAGCATCTCAAACTACTTTTTATTGATTACATCAGCAACTGTTGACCTTAAAACTGTAACATTGACTCCTTTAGCTATTTCCACACTGAGTTTGTCACCGTCGACTTTTAAAACTTTACCTAAAATACCTCCACTAGTCATTATTTCATCATTTCTTTTAATAGATTCTAATAAGATTTTGTGTTCCTTTTGTCTTTTTTGTTGTGGTCTGATCAAAAGAAAATAAAATATCAAAAAAATTAGTATTAGCGGAACAAATGAGGCCAACATCGAGGGCTGTTCAGCTGCTGTCTGAGCATGTGCAAAATTAAACATACAATTCACCTAAAAAAAATGTTTACAAATTAATACAATCAAATCAATA
>CENJ01027922.1_pt1 | contig 10250 bp, 8 predicted proteins | sample 356161 | NCBI WGS metagenome assembly CENJ01 (sample SAMEA2619531, study PRJEB7988) | marine metagenome | biome: marine biome (ENVO:00000447); feature: surface water layer (ENVO:00002042); material: "saline water (ENVO:00002010), including plankton (ENVO:xxxxxxxx)" | depth 5 m | reverse complement strand
CCCCAATTATAAGCAAGTCATTCCCAGAGACGATTTTAATGTCGCAGAGGTAGAGCGTGAACTTATGCAGGAGTGCGTGCATAGAGCAGCACTGGTATCGGATGAAAAAATCACCTTAAGAATTAAACCCAAAGAAATGGAGATAACGGGGCAAAGCACATTGGGAGACGCCTGCGAATCTATGAACATATCTTATGTTGGTGAAGAAACTACGGTTTCCTTTAATCCACGTTTTATATTAGATCCTCTACGATACATATCCCAAGATAAGTTAAAATTAGAATTTAGAGACGATATGAGTCCAGGTGTCTTTAGGGTGCTGGAATCAGAAAAATCAGATGTATCTATTCTTTGTGTGGTTATGCCCATTCGGACAGATTAACTTCAAGGACTTTTTTATTTAAAAGCATGCATATACCCAGTGCAGGCAGAAAAGATGCACTAGAAATGTGATACTCATTAGTACAGGTATGCCGGTTGTAAGGGAAAAAGTTCAGGCAAAAAACTTTGCAACTAAAATACAACCTAATAAATTCATGGAAAAAGTTTTAGCGAAAGCTTCACTTAATTAAATTGGTCGGAGGGGTTTAACCTAAAAGGACTTTGGTCATATCATCTATAATAAAAGCAAAAATAATATTGCCCTTCATCCTTTTAGGAGGAGAAAGGGCAGAAGATATAGCTTTACCAAAATTTCTGCTTCCGGGGGTCAGTGGTAAATATTACAAGAATAACGATTTCAACAAAAGCGGTAATTTAGGAATAGTTTTCTTGTCAAATCACTGCCGAATCTCCCAAAAGTTTCAAGATTATCTTGTTGATTTGAAAAGCATGATGGATTCAACTGAAAATGATTTTTTTGTAGTCTCGCCGAACAAAGAATCAGCCATTGATCCTGATGACCTAGCCTATTCAGACCTAGGTGACAGTTTTTTAGAAATGAAAACTCGTGCGAAACACAAAAATTATAACTTTTCTTATCTGTATGATGGTGAAAGACAGGAGCTGACAAATGCTCTAAATGTAAAAGTTACTCCTTCAGCATTTGTGTTCAACAAGAATAGGAAGCTAACTTATTTTGGAAGGATTGGTGGGCTTGACGAAATCAAGGATTTAAACGAACTGGATTTCTACAAAGCTCTCATGCGGAATAACCTAGAAACGACATTAATTAAAACGCCAGTTTATGGGTCAAAAGTAAAGGTAGCGGATGACATTAAAACAACGGAAGCAAAATTAAAAAGATACTCTAAAGAAACCGTAAAATTGTCAGTCCTAGAAAAAAGAAACATAGACTTCATAAAAAGAATTCAAATAGGGAAATTAAAATTGATTTATATCTGGGCAAATAATGATAAAGAGAAAAGAGATAACCTAATAGCAATATCAAATATTCATAAAATATACAGAAAGAGAGGTTTAGCTGTGATTACTGTATGTGTAGAATCGAGTGAAAATGCTAATTTAATTAGAAATGAATTGGAGAAGGCTCAAGTGAGTGCATTTAATTTTTTAGTTGAAGGTCAAGATTTCTCTCCCCTGACATCCTTCGTCCCCAATAGCGTTAAATCTATTACACCTCTATGTGTTTTAGTTAATAAACAGAAAGTAATACATCATCAAGGTGGTAAGGTGGAGAATCATATACTAAGAAGAAAAATCGTGGATTTTCTAGGCCTATAAAAGGATAATTCAACGTTAACAAAACCAAGATAGAAGCAGATTTAAAAGCAATGTAGTGAGACAAAAACCAGGGAGGAATATAAGTTTAGCCTTAGTACTTTTAAATTTATAGAAAGTAAATAAAATCGTAAAAAAATAAAGAAAATGAAAATAATCATTTATCTCTAAATTTATTTTGACTATAGCGAATGGAAGTTTACCGGAATATTCAAGAAAGATATATACTAAATTATAAATATGATCAATAATAAAGAAAGTAATATCATTTTTAAAAATATATAAAGATGTGAGGTATAATAATAGTACTATCATTATTATTCCTACAAAAGGTATCAGAAGGAGATTAATAAAAAATGAAAAAGTAAGTATTAAATCAAAATGATCTAGTATTAACAAGAAGCTCCCCCAATAAGAAGCATAACCAATAATTGCTAGGTTCCGAAGAAACGATTTTGTTATCGAATCATAATTAGTTCTACTTTTAAGCGAACATAACCATAAAATCGTTAAAACTACAGTAAATGAAAGCTGAAAAGCTAGAGAATGTATAATTTTTGAATTTTCAACAATACAAAAAATCATCGAAAAAACCATAATATACAGAGCGACTGTTCTTCTTTGTGCAAGCTTAACAATACACCAAGCTGTGATCATCAAAAAAGCCCTTACCGAAGAAACACTATACCCAACTAAATCAATATATATCAGTAAAACGGCTAAAGGAATTATTACGATCAGTTTATTATTTTTAAGTAAAAGGTTTACACAAAAATAAATAATCGAGTATAAACATCCAACATGTAATCCGCTTACAGCAAATAGGTGCATTGTACCAGATGCTCTAAATGTATCAAATTGATCACTACAAAGGTGACTTTTATTTCCTAACAGAAAGGCAAAAATAAAGCTTTTGCATTCCTTGGATAATTTCGAATTATTAACTCTATTGTAAAAACTATCTCTTAGAAAATGCTTATTTTTGATTTTCTCCAAATAATTTATTCTTTCAAAAACCACACTAAAGGTTTCTACACCAGGTTCTAGAAACCTTATAATTCCGGCTACATCATAAATATTATCTTTTTTAAGCTCATAATATATTCTAAGTTTTAACACTAAAGGTTTTCTTTTAATAAACGAAAGTGTAGCGGGGGCATTAATTATTTTAACTTTGTGGTATTTGTAACCATTTTTAATATCTATATTTTCCTTTATTACTTCAATTCGCACCTTACCTTCATATAATTGGCTTGAGTTAAAGAAATAGTCTCTATCTTGATTTCCATTTATCAAAGAAAGACACAGAAAACTATAAAGTAAGATAACATTAATTCTATATCTTACAGTCGTTCTTGTGTAGATTAAGAGTAAGATTAGCGATATAATGCCTAAAATAAACCCATTTATATTTAGTGTTAAATCATATTCATGATGGATGAGATTGATTGATACCAAAATCAAAAGAAATAATGACCTACAACCGTGTTGCGATACTGTCACAATCTTTGTTTGCTTAAAATTTTATCTCGGATATTGTTTTGATCAATGCTTTACGATCGATCATACATGAAGAGTGCAAGAAGCTTTCGCTTATCGTCAGTAACTGACATTCTCATTATTTCACTGATTGCATTTTTCTTATTATTTAGTTTGGTCGGTCTTGTTACAAATTCTGGCCAATATGTTCAATACCTCGCTTTTTCACCACAAGGTTTTTTTAATGGATATTTATGGACTCCTATTAGTTATGGATTTTTCCACGAAGGCCCCATCCACCTTGTATTCAATTTAATTGGCTTACATCTCATAACTAGACAAGTAGAATCCGAAATTAGTACATCTGAATTCTATTGGCTAATCCTCTTGTCTCTCATCTTTGGTTCCGCAATGTGGTCAATTTTTAATGTAAGTGGCGGGGTATTGATTGGTACATCAGCACTTGTCCTTGGCAGTTTAACCTTATTTTGCCTCCGCAGGCCCGATCAAGCACTTACCCTATTACCGTTTCCCATTACGCTAAAATCTAAAATCATATTATGTGCTGTTCTAGGATTCGAACTCTATGGATTCATTTTCAGTGAACTAAGAAGTTTTGGCAATGTTGCTCATTCTGCACACTTAGGCGGTATGATTGCGGGAGCGTTTTGCTTTTACAGGATCAGAACGAGAAGCGGTTTGCCCAGTTTCAAATTTGTTAAAAGCTCACGCAGCAAGCTTTCTAAGAATAAAAAAAGAATAATGCCGAGTGAGTTTTCAGTGGATTTGTCAAATCAAGAGAAACTGCAAACTGCGGTAGACGAAATACTCGATAAAATTAATGAGAAAGGCTTTGGGTCACTGACTGCAAAAGAAAAAAAGATCTTAGATAAAGCAAAAGGGTTGCTTCGCAAGTAGGTTTCCATTCAAACTATGTGTATGAGAAGTCACCTCGTTTCGCTGTACACAATAAAGATGTTTCTATTTTCTGTATCCATCCTTATTGGTTATATAACCCATCTTGAATCGGCTACCGATTTGGAACCAACTGCCTTAATGAAACATGAAACAAAATGGTTAGTTGAAGCACTCGAAAAGGCTCATTACAGTAAAGTATCCATTAAGAATTTGGATGGTAAGTCTTTTATCGACCACTACTTAGAAAAGCTAGATAAGCAAAAACTATATTTTATAAATAACGAAGTCGAAGAGTTCAAAAAATCATATGAATCAACCCTTGTTACTTTTTTCGAACAAGGTAATTTATTTCCAGGGTTCGAAATTTATAATTCTTACAAACAAAATTCCTTAGAGAGAATTGATTGGGCCATAAATTACTTAGATGAATTTCCAAACCTTGAATCCAATCGTAGTTATGAACCGGACAGGACCGACCTAGATTGGGCGACATCTGAAGATATTCTGGAAGACACATGGAAGAACCTTATCACATTTGAATTCCTAAACGAGACCATTAGCCAATTGGATAGCAATAATACCTTTGAGGTCATTCCTGATTCAAACCTTATGGAAGCACAAGAAGAGTCCAAAAGAATTTTGATTAAGAGGTATTCTAGATGGAAAAAGAATATAGAAGAATTTGAGGCAAGTGATGTGCAAGAGTTGTATTTAACCGCATTGACACAAATGTTTGATCCTCACACGACCTTTATGAATTTGAAAGAAAAGGAAAAATTTGACCAGCAAATGAACAATGAGTTTGTGGGCATTGGTGCGAGGCTTTCAGACGAAGATGGTTATTGCACAATTAAAGGTTTATTGCCGGGGGGACCCGCAGAAGCTTCTAGAGAATTGGAGGCAGATGATATTATTCTAAAGGTAGCTCAATCGGACGGTGATTTCATAGATGTAGTTGACATGAAACTTCCAAAAATTGTTGAATTAATAAAAGGACCAAAGGATACAGTAGTAAGATTAGAAATTAGACCTACTAAAAACCCAAGTATATCAAAGGTTGTTAGTATAATAAGAGATAAAATTAAACTAACCGAAAACTTAGCCTCAGGCAAAATTCACCAAGTCCAAAATGGACAGAAAATTAACATGATTGGGGTGGTTGAACTGCCATCATTCTATGGATCATCGGGGAATGGCCCGAAAGCAACTGATGATGTTGAGGAAATCATAACAAAATTTAAGAATAACGGAATTGAAGGTATAATTTTGGATTTAAGAAGAAATGGTGGAGGGTACCTTAGCGAAGCGGTAAATTTGGCTGGCCTTTTTATTTCAAGGGGGCCTGTAGTTCAGGTTAAAAACACCGATGGCAGCATTCGTAAAAAATTCGATTTCAATCCTAAACTTTCGTGGAACGGACCGTTAGCTATTTTGGTTTCAAGATTCTCAGCATCAGCATCTGAAATTGTAGCCGGAGCATTGAAAAACCACAATAGGGCTATTATAATAGGTGATCCTACAACTCATGGTAAGGGTACTGTTCAGTCACTCATACAAATGAATTTACCATTTAATTTTAATCACTCAAATGTAAAGAAAAGTGCAGCAAAAATTACCATTCAAAAATATTATCTTCCCTCTGGAAACAGCACTCAAATCTACGGAGTAAAAAGCGATATCTCAATGCCAACGATTAACACTTACAGACCAATTGGAGAATCTGACTTGGATTTTGCCTTGAAGTCAGACACGATTCCACCAGTCCAATCTAGAAGACCTCAAAACGAATTTGTTTACCAAAGCGAAAATATAAAGAAACTTAAAGACATTAGCAATCTTAGACAGAGCACATATGAGGAATTCAATTATCTTAATAAAAGCGTCGATTGGTTTAGATTAAAAAAGAAGGAAAAGAGTATCTCTTTGAATCTTTCGGAAAGGTTAACCAAAAGAAAAACAGATGAAATTAAAAACAATGAATTAAATGATATATATGATTCCTTTTCCGATAAATCTTATCCGGAACAAAATATAGTTTTAAATATCGTCCAAGAGCAAAATGCAAAATCTCTTAAAGCAAGAGGTGAAGAGGAAGTTCAAGATTTAGACCAAAATAAAACTTTCAAAATACCTGAAAATTTGGATATCAGACTAACTGAATCTTTAAGAATCGTTTCGGACTGGATACTCCTAAGAGATGCTGCAGATTTGTCTATCAAGCCTTCTGCCACGGAAATTTAGAGCTTTTTGAAGCCCATAGAAATCTTCTCACCCCAAGAAGATCTTTTGTAAATTCAAAGTGAGTGTAGTAGGATTTAACAACATTCTCTAACACTCGTGCCTGCCCTGCTCCAATTTCCATTACGAATAGGCCTTCACTGCTTAATAAAGTCGAGCTGATCTTAATAACACTAATTATGTCTGCTAAACCATTTTCCCCTGCTACAAGGGCGGACTTTGGGTCATATTCTTTAACCTCTGGCATAGATTCGCTCCATTCACTCTCGGTTAAGTAAGGGGGGTTTGAAACAACCAAATTTACGGAAGAACCCAGTGCATCGGGTGTCAATTCATTCCAATCAAGTAATTCAAACTCCACCCTCTGTTCACATTTTTTTCCACTAAGGTTTTCCCTTGCTAACTCTAAGGCTTGCAGGGAGTTATCGTACCCTGTGCCCGTGGAATTCTCGAGTGTGTTGCAAAGAGAAAGCAAAATAGCCCCAGTTCCTGTGCCCAGATCAACCACATGCCCATCAAGGGAATTATTTATTCTATCCACAATCTGCTCAACCATTTGCTCCGTTTCCATCCTCGGGACAAGTGCCCGACTGTCGCACCTAATTGGCATTCCGAAGAAGTTAGTATTTCCAAGAATATGTTGTAGCGGTATTCTTTTCCCCCTTTTCATTACCATATCTCTGATAGAGTTTACCTTGTCCTCTGAAACAAGATTCTCATGGTCCAAGTAAAGTTGAACCCGAGAGGTTCCTAAAACCCTAGATAAAATCCATTCTACCTCGGACTTGGCATTATCAATTCCCTTGGAAGACAGAAAATCAGTGGATTTAGTAACAATCTCAATTATGGTTAACTTCTCTTTAGCTTTCAACGCCTGTTAGTTCTTTAATTTTTTCATTCCTGTCTTCATTAGCCAAAATATCTACCAAATGATCCATATCTCCCATAAGAGTTTCTGTTAGAGAGTGGGCAGAGTAATTAATTCGATGGTCAGTTATTCGACTTTGTGGAAAATTGTATGTTCTAATTCTTTCACTTCGATCACCCGTGCCTACCTGGTCTTTCCTTTCCTTCGCGTATTTGGCTTTCTCTTCACTTTGCTTTTTCTTGAGTAATCTAGATCTAAGTACAGTCAAAGCTTTGTTTTTATTTTTTAATTGTGACCGTTCATCAGCACAATATACGGTTATGCCACTGGGTTTATGAAGCAATTGAACCGCAGAATCGGTAGTATTAACACCTTGTCCACCCGGGCCACTTGCCCTGCAGACGCTTATTTCCAAATCACTATTATCAATCTCAATTTCAACTTCTTTTGCTTCAGGCAATACTGCAACTGTAGCCGTTGAGGTGTGAATCCGCCCGCTGGCTTCGGTAACTGGAACTCGCTGAACCCTGTGAACACCGCTTTCAAACTTAAGCTTTGTCCAAACCTCTTTCCCTTTGACGATAAAGATAACCTCCTTGAAACCTCCGGAGTCCGACATGTTTTGACCCAAGCACTCGGTTGACCAGCCCTTGTTCTCGGCATAACGACAATACATCCTAAAAAGATCTCCAGCAAAAAGCGATGCTTCGTCACCCCCGGCTCCTGCCCTAATTTCTAAGATTGTATTTCTTCCCTCATCGGGGTCAATGGGTAGCATTGCCAGCAACAACTTTTTTTTATCAGAACAAATTTGGCCATTAAGTTGATCAATTTCTGCCTTTGCGGTATCGGCAAATTCCTCATCGTCTATCAATTCAGTAGCTTCTAGTATTTGTGATTGCCTTTGCGAAATCAGTGTATGCAAATCAATAATGGTTCTCAGGCGATTATGTTCTCTCGATAAATCTGAAGCCAAACCTGTATCTTTGAAAACCATGGGGTCCGAAAGTTTGTTTTCAATTTCATTGTATCGTTGCCGAAACGGTTCAATATTTGGTATTTCTTCCATTAGTTAACTTATACCAAAAGCACCAACCAATATAAATCGCAATTTGAATCAGCAAAACACTCACAGACAAATTCACGGTCAAAATATAGTGGCTTGTGTTTGGGACTTCGACAAAACACTTATTCCGGGATATATGCAAACACCCTTATTTGAGTATTACGGAATAGATGAGGGACTATTTTGGAGAGAGGTGAACCAACTTCCAAGATTGTACATGGAAAGAGGATTACGAGTTTCATCAGATACGATTTACCTGAACCACCTTCTCAGCTATGTTAAAAATGGTCCAATGAGAGGGCTTACCAATCAGAAGCTTATAGAGTTGGGGTCAGAATTGGAGCTTTATCCTGGACTCCCATCGTTCCTCTCAGAACTTGCCGAAATAGCCAATAACGAAGAGTTTCAAAACCACGATTTTAAAATTGAGCATTATATTATCAGCACGGGCTTAGCTCCAATGATAAAGGGTAGTCAAATCTATCCATTTATTGAAGATGTTTTTGCTTGTGAATTTATAGAATCGCCGGTTTCCCCCAATTTTATGAGCCAAACAGAGCTGTCTTTACCTGTGGATTTAGAAATCTCTCAAGTAGGAATGTCTGTTGATAATACGATAAAAACTAGATTTATTTTTGAGATAAACAAGGGGGCAAACAAGAACCATTCTATTGATGTTAATACATCCATGCCACACGATGACCGCAGAGTGCCGTTCGATCAAATGATATATGTAGCTGATGGCCCGAGTGATGTTCCAGTTTTTGCGGTTATTAAGCAAATGGGGGGCAAAGCTTATGCAGTTTATGACCCAAGGAGCGAAAGGGAGTTTGAGCAGAGTTGTGAGTTGGTCGAAAGAGGCAGGGTTCACAACAATGGACCCGCGGATTATACAAATGGCTCCCCTACTTCCATTTGGATGAAGCAAAAGGTACGCGAAATTTTTAGGAGAATGATAAAAAAGAAACTTACTCAATTGGATGAAAGAACAGGCTCTCCGCCAAAACATTTTAGCGACAAAAATCCCGGCAACCCCCTCAACGAATTAAAGCAGGAGACGTTTTGGAAATGAAGGGATGGTCTCGAAAGTCTTTGCTTGGACTTGAGGAAATGAACCCGGAGGAAATCATCTTTTTACTGGATAAGGCAAAAGAATTTAAGTCTGTAGTTTCCCAAAAAGGTAGCTCGTTGGAATCCCTAAGCGGTAAGCGTATCATTAATTTGTTTATGGAGCCAAGCACAAGAACAAGGATTGCCTTCGAAGTAGCGGCGAAGACTTTGAGTGCCGACATTATATCCATAGCCGAAAGCTCAAGCAGCCTAACAAAAGGAGAAACACTAAGGGATACCGCGCTGAACATACAGGCATTGGGGGCAGATGCAATCGTCATAAGGCACTCCTCTCCAGGGTCTGCATTATTTTTATCTAAAACTATAGATGTCCCAATTATAAACGCAGGAGACGGAGCACACGAGCACCCAAGCCAAGCACTTTTGGATATTTATACTCTAAGGGACAACCTCGGAACCCTAGAGGGAAAAAACATAACCATATTGGGTGATATTTTATTTAGTCGAGTGGCAAGGTCAAATCTGTGGGGTTTATCAAAATTGGGAGCGAATGTTACATTTGCAGGGCCCTCGACCTTGGTGCCCAAAGACTTTGAGCAATTAGGCGCAAAAGTAACTCACAACTTAGAGAATGCATTAGATGGAGCTGATGCCGTGATGCTTCTGAGAATACAACACGAAAGGCAAAGCACCTCACACTTTCCTTCGTTGTCAGAATATACTAAAATATTTGGATTAAGTTCGGATCATGAAAAAATCCTTGATAGTAAAGCATTGATTTTACATCCGGGGCCGATAAATCGTGGAGTTGAAATTGATTCAACTTTGGCCGATTGTTCTAGATCCTTAATTTTAGAACAAGTTTCAAATGGCGTGGCAGTACGGATGGCAATTCTTTATTTATGCTGTATGTCTTGAGGTAATAATGAG